>ENA-UONS01000032-UONS01000032.1-human-gut-metagenome-genome-assembly--contig:-CS19-NODE-32-length-180942-cov-112.491633_pt1 | contig 180942 bp, 150 predicted proteins | sample MGYA00242458_ERZ724005 | MGnify/ENA metagenome assembly ERZ724005
ATATTTTAGGAAATGATGACAGAAATTATGTTTATACTGAACACGATAAATATCCTTGTACAACTGTCGGATTGATGATTGTTAAATATAACGATGTTCTTAATGTTACGTATGGAATTAAAGAAAATTTGTCTTTTAGAAGTACGGCTTTTCTAGTCGGTCCTAATGTTGTTGCAACTGCTGGACATAATGTTTTTAGGAAAAATAATGGACTTGGTTTTATGTTCCCAAGCTCTGTAGAGTTTTATTTTGGCTGTGATAAGTATTCGGATGTGGAAAAGGGATCTTCTTATAAGTGGTATGCCAAGGCCAAAATAATAAATATTCAAAAAGAATATTATTTAACTCGATCAAAAGATTATGATTGGGCTGCAATTCAATTGGATAGAGATATCGGGTATGAAGTTGGATGGAATGGAAAAGTGGCTAATTATTATGAAGCTAACGCCACTGTTGAGTCATATGGATATCCGGATGATAAACCATATACGATGTGGAGTTCAGTAGGAAAGATGACTAGTCATGATGATTATAACTATTATGTTGATTTGGATTCGACAGATGGACAAAGTGGTAGTCCGTATTTTGTAGCCACTTCAATTACGAATCATTTGGTTTGTGGTATACATTCATATGACAGTTCTAACTATAATGGTGGAATAATCATAAATGATTTTATCTTTGCTTATTTAAATAGTTATTATTTGAGCTCATTGCCTAGTGATTATTTAGGGTTGAGAATAGATAGTAGTTCTAGTAATAGCTGGAAAATAATAGTATCTAACCCGCTTAATTATGGAGTTACTGTGCAATATAATTCGAAGCTTTGCTTTAGCGATGACGCAAAAAATTGGACCAACTTAAGAGATGTGAAAAACGTATATTTGAGCAAAGGAGGAACTTACAAAGCAACTATTTCTGAAAATTGGCTTGCTACCTCAATAACGTTTTCATATTGTGCTGGCGGTAAACAATTTATTTCTTATGCTGATAATTTAAATAGGCAAAAATTGACTATGGATTGCCATTATAACTATTTTTCAATATGATAAAAATTGGTAATCTTGAAAAAGTATATTATTTAAAGAATAAAAGCTTCCAGAAAGCTTTGAGCAATGTGAATTTGGAACTACCTGACAAGGGCCTGGTTTTGATTTGTGGGAAGAGCGGGTCTGGAAAGACCACGCTCTTGAACATATTGGGCGGATTGGATTTCCAGACAAGCGGCGACGTAATTGTCGATGGTGAAAAGCTTGAGAAGAAGGATTTGGATTCATATAGGAACTATTATTCATCTTTTGTTTTTCAAGATTTGAATCTGATAGAAGAGCTCACCGTATTGGAAAATCTGGAGGTCAGTTTCGACTTAACCAGAAGGAAGTATGACAAGAATTTAATAATAGAGACGCTGAAGAAGGTCAATCTTCCTGACACGGAGATATCAATGGATGACTTCCTGTCCAGACACCCTAAGGAATTATCCGGCGGTCAAAAGCAAAGGGTATCCATCGCCAGAGCGCTTTTAAAGAATCCTTCAGTATTGATTTTGGATGAGCCTACCGCCGCCTTGGATGAGGAGAACTCAAAGCATATAGGTGAGATGCTTAAGGACATATCAAAGGACTGCCTGGTGATAGTCTCTTCGCACAATCTTGATGTGCTGTCTTCCTTAGCAGACAGGATCATAGAGATTGAGGATGGGGATGTCATATCGGATAAAACAATAAATAAGATTGAAGAAAACAATGAGAAGCAATTCGATAGCAAGAAAAAAGGACGTCTTGGCTTTTCAAACACCATGAAGCTGGTGTTCAGGTCCTTGTGGAAAAAGAAGGTTAGGCTGTTTGTATCTTTGGTACTGCAGATTGTCACCTTGTTTCTTTTCTCCATTTACTATCAATGCATGACGCCGGTCAACGAGGGACTGCTCAGGGCATTGTATTCCAGCGGAACTAAGACTGCTTTCTTGACTACGGATACAGGAGTGTATTCTCCTGAGGCTTCAAAGCTATATCTCAACGACGTGTTTAGAAGGCACAATGTTAGGAAATGGGATATTTGTGATTGTGGTTTCACTAATTTCGGAAATTTCGTGAAGGATACAGAAGTGGATTCTTGTTTTTTTTATATATCAAAAAAAGGAAAAGCAATTAAGATAGATGATAATTTCCCTTACTTAGAGAAATTCAAGGAATTAAAAGCTGAAACTCAGTGTAGTTATCCTAAGAATGCTGATGAGATTGCTATATCTGATATAAGCGCTGAGATCTTATTTCATAGTACTGAGTATAGACTAGATTCGTACGATGATTTCCATAGGAATGATTTAAAGTCAGTCGATGATTTGATTGGAAAAGAATATCAAGGAAAGAAGATTGTCGGAATTTTCTCTGCAACCAATCATGAACTGGATGGATTTTTAAAGAATCACTCTCTTCTTAAGGTGGATGGTCAAGATCAAAATCTTAGTGAAAGGGATAAATCTTTTTTGAATGGAGAGTTTCTATCTGGTTACGTATATGTCTCAAAAGATTGTGAAGAAGAAAAAACAAATGTTGTGAATGGATTTGTTAGTTTTTTATATGAAATCAAAGGTAACATTAAGGAAGATATGGATTTCTTAAATGATATTGATAAGGAGAGTTTAGCTGATGCTCCTGATACTCGAATATCTACATCTATGTCTTATAAACTTGAATATAAAAAGAATCATATTATGTTTTCCGCTATTCCTTCTTTGATAGAAAAATTAATTTATTTAGCTTTATTTATCATCAGTATTTTTATAACCTGGTCATTGCTTTATTCAGCTATAAAAGATTTAGATCATAATTTAGGAATACTAAAGTCTTTGGGATGCTCTAAACGCGGGCTTTTGACTATTGCATTGTTATTAAGTTTTGGAATCAGCATCTTGGAGTTTTTATTAGTCTTATTTGGAATAGGAATAATAGATTCTTGTCTCGATGGATTTTATTTTTATGTTCCTTTGCTTTTAATTAAAATCGATTATATTTTGCTCTTGTTTTTATTTGTGATTGTGGTTGGATTAATTCCTTCAATTAGTGCAATAGTAAAGTCTGTTACTAAAAAGCCAATCAAAGTTATAAATAGCGAAGACTAATAATATTTATTGCTAAAAAATTAATGCTACATTAAGTAATAATTTGAATTCTTTCAATTATTAGTTAACCTTTCTACAGATTTAAGATTAATTAAAGTAAAAACCTAAATAAATAATAATATAATTATCTATGAATGATATAATTATGATGCGGTTTTCAGCAATAGGAGATTTGAAACGATATGTTCATTAAGAAAAAAGCTTTAATTACCACTGTTTCATTGCTTTCTTTGTTATTGACTAGTTGTGGTCAGAGAGCAAATAGTGGAAATGGTAGCAACACTGGTGATATTCAAGTCGATACAGATGCCAGTGGATTAGCTACGGTTAGAATTTATAAGAATAACGATTATTCTTCCAATGGTAGATTTGTTCCAGCTGATAAGGTGGATCTTGAATTGAATTATAACGATTTGTCTGGAACTCTTTCTAACAACAAGTCAGTCATGCCTTCTTTAGGCGATGCTAATCTTTTAGTAATTCCTGTTCATCTCCCTGGTGGAAATGAATACAAGACTGATAAAGTTAAATCTGATATCGAGAAGGTTTTCTTCGGAGACAAAGATGACTCTTCTTTAGGATTTAAATCGGTCAAGCAATACTATAGTGAAGCAAGTTATGGAAAGTTTAATTTGAGTGGAACAGTCACTGATTGGTTCGATGCCACTACATTAGTTTCTGATGTCAAAGACATAACTTCAGGAACTGAAGGAACGATCGTGAATAAAATATTGAGAGGTGCAGTGGATTGGGCTGGCTCTTCTCAAGGAATAAATCTAAAAGATTTTGATAATAATGAAGATGGAAACATCGACGGTGTTTATTTAGTCTACGATCATTTGGATTGGACGACAGAGAACTACATTCAACACGAATCTAATCCTCAGTTTGATTCTTCCACTTTGAATCAAGCTTTTTGGAATTTCACTTATTGGGATTTCTATTCTGAATCTAAAAATGATAAGCCCGCAACTTCCGGCTTCTCATGGTCTAGTTTCGATATGATGTACACATCATATTGCGAAAGAAATAAAAATGATACTCCGGATTTATCTGACTTATCTAAAATCAAATTAGATTCTCATACATTCATTCATGAGTTTGGTCACCTATTAGGATTGGAGGACTATTATTCTTCATCTGATTCTAGCTATCATCCAGCTGGCGAATCTACTATGATGGATCAAAACATCGGAGATTTGGATTCTTATTCTAAGATGTTGTTGGGATGGGTCACTCCTTATGTCGTGTATGGAACTAGTGAAATCACTATTACAAATGTTTCTAAAAACAGTGGAAATTCAGTAATAGTCATTCCTTCAAACTATGCTGAAATCTCTCAAAGTGTCGAAGATGCAATCAAAGGGAATAGAATCGATAAATTTAGATATAAATTCAATCCTTTCAGTGAATATTTAATGATTGACTTATATACACCTGATGGAAACAATGAACAGGATACTTATGGACCTTACGTTTTTGATAGATCTGCCATGGCAAATAAAGTTGGTGTAAGAATCTATCACATCGATTCTAGAATCTTTAAATGTAAAGTTGTCGATTATATGGGTGGACAAAAGCTTGCCTACGTAGACGGATATGTTTGGGATGGTCAGATGCTCCAAGATGATGAAGCTATATTGATGCCTATATCCAACAATATGAGTGAATCTAAAAATTTCCAATTACCCCAAAGTTTCGATTACTTCGACCAAATTAGATTGCTTGAATCCAGTGGAATCAATACTTTTGATAAGAATGGAATGATGACTAATCAAACATTGTATTATTCTGAAAGTAAGCCTTTTGACATCATGTCTTATGGATATCAGTTCTTCAATGGACGTTATACATATGATGATGGAAACGAGCTTCCTTTTAAAGTAAAGGTTCTCAATGTAGAAGATAAAGGAGAGTAAAAATGAAGAAAAATTTATTTGGACTTATCGGATTGTCGATGACTATGTTCTTAGTTGGATGCAATCCATCTAATAATACTAGTCAAACTCCTGACGATAGTATATATAAGCACTCGGTTAGTGTTGAAGTGAGTGGGGCTACTGGTGGAAAGGTAGTGAATCCTGAAAATGTCACCTTGACTGAAAACTTTGATTCATTGACTGATAAGAAGTTCTACAACACTAGAGTTCTCCCTTCTACTGGTGATGTGAACATCCTTGTAGTTCCTTTGATTGTACCCGGATATGAAACAATCGATATCGATGGTGATGGAATCGATGATAGCGAAAGAGTCAAGTCTGATTTAGACAAAGCTTTCTTCTCTTCTGGAAGAGATGATGTCTATTGCTCGGTCAAAGATTATTACTATCAATCTAGTTATGGAAAATTGAATCTTAGTGGTGAAGTCACAGATTATTGTGAGATCAATGATGACTTGGGATATAGTTACACCAATGCGGCTAACATCACTTTGTCTGATACTTACGATATCGTAAACAAGGTCTGCGATTGGTTGTCTGACACCAAGGGATTTGATTTGACTAAGTACGACAATAACAAAGATGGATACATCGATGGAATATGGTGTATATATTCTTGCCCTAATTATTCTAATGGTGGACCTAAAGGAGACGATAATAACTTTTGGGCTTATACATCATGGGGAAATCAAACTCCTACAAAGGATAGAAAACCCGATGTTTTAAAGCCAATCTATAACTTGTTCGGTTGGGCCAGTTACGACTTCATGTATGAAGGATACGGCATTAGCAAAATCGACACACACACTTATATTCATGAGACAGGTCACTTCTTGGGATTGAACGATTATTATTCTGATGTTTCTAGCTATAACCCTATTGGAAAAGTCGATATGATGGATTCGAATATCATCGATCAAAACATGTATTCCAAGATGTTATTGGGTTGGACCAAACCTTATTTGGTGACTGGAAATGCAACTATTGATTTGAAGAGCATGCAAAACGAAAATGCTTTGATAGTTATTCCTGGCGATTCCTATGTCATCAATGACAAGAATGAATTCGATCCTTTCAGTGAATACATTTTAATCGAGTTATACACAAATGAAGGATTGAACTATGATGATTCTAGAAGAAGTGTTTCTGATAGACCTTTAGCTATGAACGATAAGGGTGTGAGAATCTATCATATCGACAATAGGAAATTTGTGGTCGATGTGAAATCAAAGAAAGATGATGGAACTTATACTTCTAAAGAATATAAGACCGGTGATACCATCGATTCTCAACATAAGATTATTCTTCCTATGTCTAACGATAGAGGATCGAGCAGATACAACTATGGATTTGGAGTTGATTCTAATGATAATCTCTTCGATGAAGTTAGAGTTATAGAAGCCAACAATGTCGATTCGTTTAGCAATGGTGGATATCAAACTTCCAAGACTTTGTTCAAGGAAGGATCTTCATTCGATATTGGAACATATAGCAAGTTCTTCATCAACAAGTCATCTGATAAGACTAAAGGTTTATTAGATACAGGAGATTCTTTCTCCAAGACTATTTCAATAGGAGAGATTAAGTAATATGAAAAGAAATAAAATAATCATCTCTTTAGCATTGTTTTCTTTGTTGAGCTTGACAAGCTGTGGCAATGGCACTTCTATAACCACTCCTTCTGACAAAACGGATAAAAAGCCTATTGACTACAATTCCGGCAGGGGATTAGAAGGAAATCAAGATGCCGATGACATCATCGATGATAGCGATAGTTTATTGAATAGCTTCTTGAACGGTGTCTCTGGTGTGAGTCGCTACTCTTATGAAGTCACCAGCACGGTTCAAAATAATGAAGGTCATTTCACAGATTACTTTGATTCTAAATGCTGGTACAACTTAGATCACGAAGATGATTCGGCTAGTTTTGGATTGGCCTTGGATGAAAACAATAAATTATTCAAATACTATTTGAATGATGACTATGATCCCACCCCTTCGCTTTATCAGTATACTAAATATACGACTGATGGAGTGACTATCGATGACACGCTGTACGGACCTTTGAACCTAGCTACTGTCGGCATGCTCTCAACTTTGGACGGAATCACTCCTAGCACTGCTGAAGTGTCTATCGGAACTAAAGTAGCGACTAACAAATATATGTTGACTTCATCCGATGTCCTTTCGGTCTTTCAATATATGACCACGTATGGATCATCCATATCTAGCTATATAACTACTTGTTATATCAATATCCTCGATATGGATAGTCTCGAATTTGAGTGTCAAATCGATTTAGGAAGTTATGGATCGATAACTGGCCATTTCACTGATTTGACTGATAAGTCTTCGATTTTGGATAAGACAAAATCAAAGCTGGTTTCAAAGACTTTAAAAGGTGTTGAGAAATATGATGATGTCACTAAATTCATGGATATTTTGAATCGAAATAATTTCACCATCAAAGGCTATAACATACATCTATCTAACGGAAATGAATTGAAAGCTGATCCTTACACAGTTTACTGTACTAATAACTATTTCTATTTTGACTTCAAAAATCCTTCATATCATGACTTTGGATATGTTTTAGTTAAGAAAGGAACAGAAGTTACTTATTATTCTAAGGATGCCGATTACGACTATACAAAAAATCCAAGCGATGAATACGATAAGACAAAGTTAGTACCTACTACTAAAACTTTGAACTATGATGCTTGTTATGGATTCACCACTGACAATAATGGAAATTTATTCTTCGATTATTTCCATGGGCCTGTCGAGACAGAGACTACAAAGTACAATGAAGAGTATGAATACTTGAAGGATATTCCTGAAAGTGAGCGTAAAGAGAATGTTCTTTACATCGTTAAGGAAGAAGGAACTAATATCAAAGTCGTATACGAATGGAAGAAGAGCGGAAACGATGAGACATATTCCTGGGCTAGATATTCTGGATGGTATAACGATGTCGGTGCATTCTATGTCAACGATATCCAAGCTACTTTCTACCCTTATAATATGGGAATTACTCAATATGCCGAAGCTTATTTGGAGCAAAGCCTTACTGACAGTAACTATTATCATTCCAATAATAGTGAATTGATGTCTGGTTGGGCTAATGGATTATTCGGCTGGGGTTGGCAATCTAGTACCAATTGGATGAGCAGTGTCAAGGATTCCTATATTAAATTGACTAAGGATAGCGATGGAAACATCACTAGCGGTGAAGTTGGATTGAAGATGCAAGCAAATTATCAAGGAACATATGGACTTCACTCGGTCTATTACACCTATAGCAATTTCGGTTCTACTTCTCATACTGTCACTGAGACATTCTTGACTGGATTGGGGGTGAGTTTCTAATGAAATTTAAAAATATTATCGTTTCTTTATCCTTGATTTCCTTGTTGGCTTCTTGCTCCAATCAAACGACAACTCCTGTTCCTACAACTCCTAGCGATAATTCATTCAATACTGGTGATAATGATTACCAACCTGTAGGTGAATTACAAAGATTGATGAAAGAAATAAAGAAGGATTCTAACTTCTCTATCGGATATCATGTAAGTTACTATGACCAAGGTGAATCCGATATGAACTTCTTCTTCACCAATTATTCATTTCAACAAGAAAACAATACTAATTCTCAAGGTATAGCTCAAGGTGATGGATTCATCTATAGATATACATTGGATGATGAAGGAAATGTCGATGCTGGAATTCCTTTGGTCAACTATAACACCGGGGTAAGATATGATGAAATTTATTCATATATCAACGGTGTAGCTAATTTGGATTTGTCCAAACTCCCGACTGAGACTGATGACGACGGATATTATCCTTATGAGTTCGGCCAAGAAGGAAATGAAGCTAATGATTTGGTCATCATGACAGTTTTCCTTAGACAGACTCAAGGTTCTTTGTATCCTAAGTCTCTCAAAATAAAGACGATCGGTGACTCTATCTTATTCGATTCGGTTCTTTTGACTTATGGAGAATCATCAGACAATCCTTTGGACTTGAGAATTCAATCCAGTGTTTATGATATAAACAATACGACAAATTCTCAAATTAAATCTTATATAGATTCGGGAAAGACAGCTAAGGATCCATTGAATTTTGATTTCTATAAGGTGTTCAATAAATATTTGAACTGTAACGATAACTATACAATTTCATTAGATGGAACTGGAATGACTAACCTGTCTTCAGCTTATAAGCTTGATTACACTGAGAAACGCACTCAAGATGGAATTTTGGATGTTTTTTCTAGTGAGGAGAGAAGTGGTGCGATGATGGATCAAGGATCATTGAATTATTTCAAATTAGATTCAAATAATAAATTGAGCATAATCGGTACTCCTATTGCTGATTCAGATGGCAATTTCTATGAATCCATATACGGAGACTATAGGACCTCTTTCAGCTCATTTGATTTCTCATTGCTGAGTGGATATGTGAAGAATAATGAAGAGAAGATATATTATTTGACTGATAGTCAATTCGTTTATTATTTCGCTCATTTATGTCAAATCAATGTGCAGGATGATTTCAGTGTAGATGGTGTCACTATTCAAATAACAGATGAAGATAAAGCTGAGTTTACTGCTACTTTTGATCTATATAGCAAGAATACTGGAACTAGATATGGTAAATTTAAAGCTAAGTTCTTCGACGTCAACAACACATCAATTCCTGAGGTTACAGATTATTTGTCCGAAGGCGATGAGCCTTCGACTCAAACAAAAGATGATTTGAAGACTGTATTGGATGCCTTTAAAGGAAACAACTATTCTTATGACACTTTGGTGAATAGCAAAGGTATGGCTAAAGTCTTCTATAATCCCTCCTATTATTTCCTTCAAGTATATGGAGATCCTAATACCAATGAAGGATACTTGAAGGACGGTGACCACATTTATTCCTTTGGAGTTCAGTATGAGACTGATACCAGCGGACAGATTATATATGATTCAAACAATGATATGATCGTCAAGAAATTTGTTGTGAACAACAAAGGTACAGATTATGCGGATGCTGTTCATAATATGAAGCTTCCCGGTATTGGAAAAGTCTATAGCGATGAGAATTCATTGAATTATATGTCTGAATTCTCTACAGACTTATATGATACTGATAAGTATGACATAGGAACATATGGTGGAATTACATATTGGAATTTAAACGACTATACTTTAAGTCAAAAGATATTTGATTACGTTTATTCCGGAACTAAATCATTATTGCCTTTAGGTGTTGGAGTTAAAGTTTCAAATAAAGCCGATTCGAGAAAATTGTCTTTGATATTAGCTAGCACTATGTCAGATGGTTCTCAAAGCGGATATGCTGCTTTGACTTACTATGATATCGGAACTACTTCCAATCCAATTATAGAGAAGCAAATTGAGAATTACTTGTCTAACAAGTAATAGAAAGGATTTGATGCTTATGAAAAAAAGAAAATTAATTCCTGCTTTATCTTCTTGGTTATTATTGACTTGCCTTATAGGATGCAACGACAATAATTCTTCAAACACTAGTGGGAAGCCTTCGACAGGTGTTCCTTCGACCGTGACTCCTACTGATAAAAAGCCTGTCACCAAAGTAGAAATAAATGGAACGAAGACTTTAATAGTCGGAGAAGATACAAAGCTCATAGCTAATACTGAAGTGACCTGGTCTTCTTCAGATGAGACAGTTGCAACTGTCGATGAAACTGGAAAGGTTCATGGTGTAGCTTCAGGTTCTGTTACCATCACTGCTACTTCTATTGAAAATCCTAGCCTTTCAGCTGAATGGGAGATTTCGGTCAGCATGAGAATTCCTTCCAAGGACAAGTTGACCTTCAGTGCTAAGATCGATGGAAGTGAAGTCTCTCCTGTCGATGGAAAGTATAGTTTTCCTTTAGGAAAAGAAGTAATACTTACTATTAATTCTCAAGAAGGATTTATGACTCCTAGCGTCACATTCAGCTTGACTCTTCCCAGTGATATCGATCAAACAATATGCAGTGTCGAAAATATTGCAGATACGACTAATTCAGCTGAATTTTTAGGAATAGGTAGCTTTGAAGGAGGAACCTTGACTGCAACTTGCTCTTTTGGAGATAGTGAAAGCAAGAGTATAAAGATGCCGATTCAATTCGATGTCATCGATACTAATGCCGATAAGAAAGCTAAATTCTTCAATAAGTTTGAAAGATGTGAGGCTGTCGAGAAGGATTCATTGACCGATGCTAAAATTACTGAAGAAACTAAGACTACTGATTTGACTGATGCTTCTATAAATCCTGAAACACAGCAAAAATCTTCTACTTATACTTTGTTTACCGATGCCGTTTATGTCAATGTGACTGGAGATTCCAATGAGCATTATTTTGCTGGATTCAGAAATGATTCTACATATCTTTTCGATTATGACGGCAGCGAGATTGGAACTTTCTATAACTTTGGTAGTTCAGAAAATTTAGGTGAGTCCTTCGTATTGTTGAATCATGCACCTGTCTATGGATTTGCTAATAGAATCAAAGCTTTGTTTGATTCATCTTATGGATTAGATACTGGTTTGGTCAACTTTGGAAATTATGCAGCATATGCATATTCCATTTTCACTATAACTAGTGAAAAGGCAGTGGTAGTATCTAATTTCGATTATAGTTCTACACATTATGAATTGAATTTGACGGTGAATTTCGACGGAAGTAAGATTACTTCCTTTAAGTTTACTGAATTGTCTCAAACTTCAAAAAAGAAGATTGAATATAGTCTTGAAGGATCTAACTTCGTTTACGGAGAAAAGAAGATCGATAGTCAAGATAACAACGAATCCTATTTGTCTTTTGATACATTCTATTACAAGACTCTAAATCTAATTTGTTTAGGTGGAACTAATGTCGATTCTGTAGGTGACTACACCAACACTGATAAGTATGGAACTAGTGATGATTTCAACGCTGAAGAGAATGCTTATATTCTTCCTAAATATAAATCGTTGGCAATGCGTATAGATCCAAAACTTGGAAATCCTATCATCGATAGCATAACAGTGACTCAAGATAACCAAGATGTGATTGTCTCATCCATAGGTAGCAACGGACTAGTTATTTTCCAACCTAAGACTGAAAGAGAGCAACAAGATGATGGAAGCTATAAGGATGTCGTAAAAGAAGGAACCACAACCTTTACTTTAACTTCAGCAAAGAATAAAGTTTCTACTTCTATAAAAGTCGAATTTAAGACTGAGACTATCAATGCTATAGAAGTCAAGGACAACAAACCTAATAACAATGACTTTGGTGATGTCTATTTGAATGATAATTCAAATTACTTTACATTAAAAGCTTCACCTAATGATGATCAGATTGACTATGAATACGAAGCTATAGACTCTCAAACTGGTGCTTTACTATCGGATTTGAAAATCGATCACTATGTAGATGGAAACATCGATGGTTTATCTAGCTTCTATTACTATATTGTTGGAAGCAAGGTTGGAACATATAGCTTCAAAATCAGAGTTAAAGGAACTGCTGTTTCTACTAAAGATATCTTTACTATAAACATTAAATCTCCTTTGTCTGATACTGAGATATATAACCATGTAAAGGATAAGACTTATAAGATAACTACAAGTACTTCAGTCCAGACTGTTAAGTTCACATCTAATACAAGTATTGCTTATACTTATAAAAATGAGAGTTCTGGAATAGATCAAACCGAGAATATTGCAGTGACTATCACTGATGGAAAAATCAAGGTTAACGATGTCGAAGAAATTAAGATTACATCTAGTAAAATTGACGATACTGGAAATTCAGAAGGCTCTACTTCAAAAACTACATACACCAGCACTTATAGAGGTCAAAAATTCAACTCATCTTCTAAGTATTATGTTGGTGTGATGGCTGAGAATATCAGAGTATCTTCTGACTTTAATACTTTGGGAATATTCTTCATCAACAATTATGGTGGATATGAGAAACAAGAATTTCAAGTGGATAGATCTAGCCAAATTGATATAGATAACCTTCCTTCTTATTTGAATGGAAAGACATTGGTGAATAAGGATTGGAGTTTTATTACTGGTGCAGGTAACTGCTCAGTCAGTGTCTCCTTTACTTCGAACCACGCCTCCTTGACAATGGTCAATAATCTGAACATAACTATTGGAACACTTGAGTTTGACTATGCTTACGATTCTACAAGCAATGGAATAGTTGTTTCAAACAGCACTTCTATTATTGGGCCTACTGGATTTTCGTTATCTGTCACGGGATTGACTTTGTCGGCGGATAAGTCATCGATTGATATCACTATTGGAGCCTTATCTCAGTATTCTGCAGAGCCGTTGACTTCAGAAGTCACAATAAAATTGTTCTAGCATTTTGTTTCTTTAAACTGATAGCCGAGAAAGGCTATCAGTTTTTCTTTTAAGCTTTAATTAAGGATATGGTCAAAAAACATAAAAATGAATGATTAAAAACTATAATTAGATTTTTAAAAGATGATATAATTCTACCAGTTCAAGTAAAAGGACAGTATTAAACATGAAAAAAACATCAAAATTAGCTCTTATTTCTTTGTTAGCTGCTATTTCATTAACAGCATGTGGTGGTAGTGAAAGTAGTAAACCTTCGTCTACTCCTACCAACAACACCGGTAATTCTCAGACTCCCGGTAAGCCTTCGACTCCATCGACACCTGAACCTAAGCCTTCTTATGCTATTACAGCTACTGAGGGTGAAGGTTATAAGATTGAGGGATTGCCTGAGACTGCTAAGGAAGGTGAGACAGTCACATTTACACTTGCTCTTGATCAAGGAAAGGAAGCAGATTCAGTCAAAGCTGGTGATGTCGATTGCACTTTGAATGATGATGGTTCTTATTCGTTCACCATGCCCGGTGAAGCAGTGAATGTTGCTGTCACAGTTAAGAACAAGAAATTCAAAATCAACTCTATTTATTTCGATAGTGGAATGAGTTACTATAACCCAACACTAAGTTTTAATGTTGGAGATGAGTTTGAATTTGGTCAGAAAGTAGATTTCACATTGAGCGCTGCAAGTTCCAGCTTTTACGCTTCTACTCTTGGAAGAGAAGCAATCTTTATCAATGATGAAGTTATCGATTTGGGTAGCCTTGGTCTTTCCGGTTCAGTAACAACTGTCGATAATTTGAGTTTCACAATGCCTGCAGAGGATGTCGACATCTATGTCATGCCTAAGGCAGTGGATATGACATCTGGTGATGCTGATAAGAAAATTAATAAGATTGTTATCGATGAAGCTCCTTCAGAAATCAAGGTTTTCTCTTCTGAAAAATTTTTATATGATTCAACATATAATTATGTTTTCAATAGTCTTTATGTAGCAAGAACCGATTCATATATTGTGACAAAGGTTTCTTATAAGGCAGACAATGTTTCTGAATGGACTGAGTTGGCTTTATCAATGACATGGACAGACAATATCTCTTTTATTTCTTTGAGCAATTTAAATCGTGGTACAGTCACTGGAGATCTTCATTTAAAGATTGAAGGAAAGAAGGTAGCAAGTCACAAATTGACAATTGTCAATGGTGATGTCGTAACTTTTGCTAAACAACCTGCTGCAACTTATGTAGAAGGAGATCCTGTCAGTTTGTCATTTACAGGGGTCGATGCAAACAAGGTTATCAAGTATGATATTCAAGGTGCTGAAAACACAGCATCTTCAACTGCTACTAATATTATATTCGAGATGCCTGGAAATGATGTTACCATCACATTCTCAGCTACCGATAAAGGAAAGATTACTTTTGAAACTATTGAAGGTGTGGAAAGTGCAGTTGCTAAAGATTCTGCCTATTCATACTATGCAAATGAAATCACTTCAGCATACCCTGGAGCTATATTGTATGTATACGCAACCCCTAAGGCTGGATATACAATCACTGCTGCGTATTTAAACGGAGACAAGGAACACAAGGTAACAATGGGTAATTATGATACTTGTTTCAAACTTACTATGCCAGAATCGGGTGATGCATTGATAGGATTTGAGGTGGAAAAGAATGGTTCTATCAACCTTGAAAATAAAGTTGGAAAAGATGAAACCATAACTGAAGTCAAATACTATTCAAGTTCTTATGCTTCATCTACTTCCGAAAAGACATATAACGGATTTGGTGCAAATGCTGACGTCTATATGTTTGTGAAGGTTAAGGATGGTTATAGTTTAGGTGATGCTACAATTACAAATAATGGAACTAATACTACATGTAAAGTAACTAATAGTTATAGTGGAAGTTATTATAATTTTAAGATGCCTTCTGATGGAAGTGATGTTTCAATCAATATTAATGTTATCCAAAACGGAACTATAACAGTACAAGCAGATTCGACTTATGTTGAGTCCACATCTTTATCCAAGAGTAATTATTCATCAGATAACCTAGCTAATAATGCTATAGGTGCTGGTGAGACCTTCTATGTATTTGTTAAAATGAAGGAAGATGTCAGTGGATATAGTTTAGGCCAAGCACAAATTCAGGGCAAGGATGATACAGCTGTAGACGTTCAAGAAAATTACGGAAATACTTATTATCAGTTCACAATGCCTTCTGATGGTAGTGATGTGACAATTGTTATAAGCATGGTAAAAAATGGAAACATAACAATCGCTGAGAATGCTGGTGTCTCTGAATCTAAGATTTCTACTGGCGCAAGCTGGTTACAAGATGCAAGCAAAGCCGATGATTTTGCTCCCGGTAAGAAATTCTATATTTTAGCTAAACCTGTAGATGGAAAACTTGTTACCAAGGCTAGTATGAGTGATGGTACTGAATTCAAAGCCACTGAAGTTGAGGCTACATATAATTACGGTGATGGATTCTCTTACTTTAAGTTCACAATGCCTAAAACTGGTGTTGCTAACATCAGCTTCACTACTGCAGATGCAAAGAAGGTCACATTTGATACCGTTGATGGTTTGACCTTCTCCTTCCGTTCAGGTGCTACGAGTGGAACCTCATTTGCTGTCGGCGAAAAGGTTCAAGTAATGGCAACTGCTAGTTATGGCTACACAGTAAAATCGTTAGCTATCAAGGATCATGCTGATGTTCAAGTCGACAAAAAGACTGATGATAATGGAAATACTTATTATGAATTCATCATGCCTGATTATGATGTGACATTAACTGGTAGTGTTGAAGCTAGTCAAGTTGTAACCATTTCTGTCTTGGGAACTAAGATGCCTAGTAAAGCTTATGCAGTAACTATTAATGTAAACGGTGTTTCATCAGCACCTTCGTATTCATATTACGATTCAGGTAAGACTGATGTTTCTATTACATGGATTGTTGGTGATTCATTGTCATTCACATATACCACCTCTAATTACACAACAGATGATGATATGTATGTAGTAATTACTAAAACAGATGGATCAGTTAAAGAAGTTCAAATGGCAGGAGGCTCCTTCAACTACACAGCAACTGCTACTCTTGAAGCTGATTGGGCTTCTATTTACTTCAGTGTAGGCAGCACACTTACAACCAAGTAATTTAAACTTATATTAGTGCACGCATTTGCGTGCACTTTTTTGTTTTTTTAATATAATAATCAAGAAATGAGGATAGAATTATGAATAAAAGAAAGAAGTTATACTCTATTATCCTATTAGGTGCTGCTTTATTGTCTTCATGTGGTAAGTCGTCTTCTATCGATAGCAATCCTACTACACCATCGATAACTGGTGGTGACAATAGCAATTCGAGTGTCGATAGATATTTAGTGTCTTTTAACAAGGCTAGTGACTGCTCTATTCAATTAGATCATTCCGATAACAAGTATAAAGAAGGCGAGTTGGTTTCTATAGTATTGGTTATAAGTAATGAATCTAAAGAATTCGATAGATTCGAATGTGACGATGTATCGATAGAAATCAATAGTTCTACATCAAATCGCATAGAAGCATCTTTTATAATGCCTAAAAAGAATGTGGTCATTGATGTGATTTTGAAAGATAAGGATTTAGATTCTTTTAGAATTAAAGAGGTGAAGAACTATTCATCTTATGATGCTTCATTAAAAGAAGGAGATAAATTCAAGGCTGGAGATAGTGTTGAACTCATATTGTCAGGGTCTTATTTTTCATCATCAGATGAATCTAACACATATATTCAAATAGATGATGAATATTACCATCCTTCATTGGTTGATTCTATCAATGGTTCTGCCACCTCTATGAGCCTATCGTTTGTTATGCCAAACAAAGACATATCTATTATTATTTCTACTGGAAACAATCAAATCAGCAACAATGGATTTAAAGTTTCTTTAGATGAAAATGAATATGTCGATTTGATCGCGTATAATCCAGAAGAAAAATATACTAGATTCTATGGTGGATTGGTGAGGAAGATTGGATATAAAGTGACATCTGTTCAATATAAGATAGGAGCTGATGGTCAATGGACTGAAAACTATTCTTTGTTTGATATCAGAAATATTTGTAATTTATATATATTGAATATAACAGCAGATGTTGAAATAAAAGTTATAGGTGAATTTACAGGCGTTAGGACGATAACATATATAAATGAAGATGCCGTTATTCCTACTACTAGTTCTTTATATTATGAAGGAACTGAAGGCGACACTTATAGTGTCTCCTTCAAGTCTCATCCTAAATATACTTTGACTGGCAAGCCGACATTTGAAGGTGTGGAAGTAAATGATGACGATGTCACAGACAGTTATTTTAAATTGACCATAGGTCTATCTGATATAACTATTACTTTCCCGGTAAAAATAAATAATAAAATCACTGTATTAGATAACGATGATCTTGATTCTTATATTATCAAAAAGAACAATATAGAAACTGATTATTGTGCTTCATTAGCCACCTTTAATTTCTATCCTATTATGAAGAGAGGAAAAGTTATTACTGCCGCTAGAACTATAGATTCTAACGGAACAAAGGGTAGTTGGTGTTATCCCTCTGATGACAGTTATGGTGTTCAATCTATCGAAATGAGAATGCCTAAATCTGGAGACTGTCAGATAGAAATAAATACTGCTGATGGATTCACTATAGATATAGACAAAATAGATCATGGTTCTATGACTATTAATAGAGATACATTTAGAAAAGACGATAGAGTCTATTTTACAATCCAAACAGAATCGAATTTTTATAGATTTAATAAATTGATAGATTCAGAAACAGGTGAGACTATAGAGACTACCATGAATGAGAATAGTGGATACTTCACTATGCCTGAGAAGTCCTTGAGGCTCAAGGCCATAATAGTTGAAGTAGAAAAAGCTGATGTCAATTTAATTGGAGATTTGGATAAACTCGAGTCTATTGAGATTCAAGGAAATAAATCTTTAACTAGAATGAATAAAGATAAAACCTTAGGAACATTCATTGTTGGAGAATACATAACTATACTACCGGTAACTTTAAAATCACAGTATCAAGATGATTATATTGTTACTGTTAAAAAGATAGTCAATGGAAAAGAAGAAGAGATTAAATCTAGTAATGGATCATATTTATTTTCGGTAGAAGAAGGACTTACTGATATAGTTATGTCAGTAAAAGAAAAAGCACAAGTAAAAAGCTTTAAAGCTACTATCAATAAGCCTGATGGTGTAAAACTAACGTTTAGAGTCAATTTTAAGTCAGTTACTTCTTTAGATGATACTTTGATTCCTGGTGCTGATGGGAAAGCAAGACTAGAGATATTTGTAAATGGATATGCAAAGCCAGCGGATTATAATGTTCAAGTGTTGGATAATGAAAACAATGAAGTTATAGGTGAGTCTGGAATGACTAGTGTCGCTTATATGATTTATAGCGATATTACGATCAACATAACAGCTAAATAAAATGTGAGGATTCTATATGAAGAAATTTAAACTAATTGCTTTGATTTTGTTATTAGGTAGTGTTGCATCGTGTGGAAAAGAATCTATTAGCAATTCGACCATATCTTCCACATCGGATAAAAAAAATGATATATCATCGACAAATAAGACAGAAACAATCGATGATAAATTCGATAAGTTGTTGTCTGATATGGCTTATGGATATAGATTTAAAACTACTGCCACAACATTGACTAGTGATGGATACTCAAATTATTGTCTTGATATAGGTGTAAAGGATAATGGATATGAGTTCATTAGATATGATTCAAAACAAAATCAAGAAGCAGATAGAAATTCTGTATATGTAGAATATTTCTATTCTTACGATCCAGAAGCTTTCACTCCTTTAGTATCTATGCCTATGTTAGATATTTCTAATAAGATAGATTATTATCCTTATACTATCAATGGCAAAAATCTCGAATGGTCCGACTCAGGATATCAGAATATGTTCACATATTTTGAAAAGGATAATTATTTAGATGATGAGGGTACTTATACACTGGATGCCGAGGATGATTATGTTAAAACATATCTTCCTTTATTAGCCACTCAGTTTTTGCATGAATACACCAGAACTATCAAAGAATTTTCTTTCATCTATAACAAGGATAATGATGGATTTGATGTAAATATAGTGTTCAATCCTATCACTGGATCTTTCTCTAATACTGAATTAGAGATTCAAGGTCAAGTAATTCCAGGTGATGATTTTGAATTTAAACAAGCTGAATATATTAAAACTGATGAAGAAAAAGAAGAGTTGAACCAAGTCTTTTCTAAATTAAAGAATAACAAGTATTCTTTTGTAGATACCACTTATTCAATTGATGAAAACAGCAATAAGACAGTCGAATCGAAATATTCAGGTAAAACAGATGGATCTAGTCTGATATTAGAATCGGAGACTTCAACGTCAAAGATGAATTTCTTATATAAGAATGTCGGAAACAATCAAATCCAACAAGCCAATAAACTTGGAAATGATTATTATGCTTATGGATCAGTTGTCAATTCATCTATAACACCATTACTTCCATCATTTGATATGTCTTCTATATTCTTTAATAAGACTGATGATAATAAGTATGTATATGATGGTAGAGCAAATTTCTTAAAGACGAAAACTTATAATTTTTCAGGTGAAGGCTTAGCTGTTACTTCGATGAATGTAACTTTCGATGATGATTCAGTATTGTTTGAAATCGGATTTGATAAATCAACAAATATAGAAGAGATCAAGTATACTTTTTTGAATGAATCTAATATAGCTGATAGTATAGAAATAAAAACTGATTGTTCTGATGTTAAATTATCGACTTTACTCGAAGGTTATTCTAAGGCGCTGATTGGATTAGAAGAATTAATTGGTGGAAAAGATAACTTGAATCTCATTCCAGTAGTTGGAGGAAGACAATCTGTAGCAGGTCTTTATTATTCCGATGGAGTCGATGGTGATGGTGAAGAAACAAAAGAGAAGTATTATGGAATAGAATATAGGTTGATTGGAACAAGTGGATCAGAACAAATAAATCTATATGAGACTAAATTGATAGAAGCCGGTTTCATAGCTACTAAAACTCAAGGAACTCATTTCTCTGGTGATTTGTTCACAAAAGAAATTCAAGTCAATGGTGAAACTAAGACATTGAGATTGGAAGTTGCGTCAGGAACCACTTATCAGACATTAGCCATTGCAATAGATGTAGCATAAAATAAAACTGGATTATCAGTGTAATCCAGTTTTTTGTTTATTTTTTATTCTCTAGTTAAGATAGTCGAATCAGACTTGCCCGAATCAGATTCAATAGTCAGTATATATTCATTATTTGATAATGTTATTGCGATTGAATATCCACCACACTCAAATGATAGATTATTATCTGAAATAGATACGTTTGTACCTGCATATTCTGTTTCATCATCTAAATTGAAGCCCATTTTAAATGTGACTGAATATACATATTCATCTTTAGAATACTTATCAGTATGCTTTTTCTTTTCTACTTTAATTTGTACTTTTTGATTCTTGAATGGACTGGTTGAAGAGAATGATCCAGTGAATGTTCCATACATTTTGCTCAAAGAATCAAATTTACTTATCGTATTTATATCAAATGGAAGTTTAGAAGAGTCAGAAAAGATCTTATATTCGACATATCCTCCATTTTTCTGAAGGAATTTGACTGTATCGATTTTTGAATTCGATAATTTGATCTCGGCTTTGATGACATCTTCAACATGATAAGAATCATCTAAATCAGAGAACGAGTCGAAGTAAAAAGCAAATCTATCTGGCATTATGGTCAATGAATAAACATTTGTTTCTTTATCGAATGTGAAGGCTTCGATTGGCTCACTTCTTCTAGGCATAGAGTAGGATAAATGAGTTATATACGATCCATCGCTATCCTTTTCTTTTTCTTCTTTATAGTAGTATGTTCCATCCTCTTTTGTGATTTCATGTACATATCCATCTTTGACTAAAGCACCGCTGAAATTATTATCATTGATTTGATAGAACATTACAGAGGAGGATATATATCCTTCGAGATAAGGCATTTTAACATTGCTTATATTTGATACATTTCTTTCAAAACTATAAGGATTGCTAAATAAGTTATCGAAAGCTGATTTCAATGCATCATGATAGTCTTTGTGCTCATATGGAACAGGTTTATTAGCTTCGTGATCAACGTTTTTGTCATTGTTAATAGTGAAGTCGATTTCATAATGGAATGGAGATCCATCCTTATCATTAGCTTCCTTACTAACAATATGGAATGAATTTATGGAGTCGTTCTTAACTATAATTTTGAATTCATCAAAACTCATTATGGATAAGATTGCTATTTTTGATGTGAAGTTTCTAGCAGCCTTATATCTATTACCTGCTGTTTGACCATCTTTTGAGAAATCCAAGTAATAGTTACCATCATTATCCTTATCGAAGAAACCTGAATCACTTGTTTCATCGTAGAATGGATTTGATACCATTGACCAGGATAAAGATCCTTCTCCATCTCAGGCTTTGGTCAATACTAGATTGTTATTTTCATCTATATCATATGTTCCGACATATTCATTAGAATCTTCAGTGATTTTAAAATAATCTAAGCTTCCTTCTTCATCTCCGACTTTTCTATCGTAGTGATAAGAATCATCGCTGAATTTAGTTGTGAATGTTGTTGTTTGATTTAAGTCATCACCATCAAAATCTTTGATTGTTCCATTTATAGTCAATCCGGTTTTCATGGATTCGAACAAATCGAATAAGGACTTAGTCGATTTAGAAGTAGATGAATTGTTAGTGGATTGTTTGTTGGTCGATGATGGGTTTGTACTAGGCTTAGATGTGTTGGGTGTTGTGTTTGTGCCACTGCAACCGACCAACAACAAAGCTAAAGGTAAAATAGATAGATGTTTAGATTTCATGATTTCCTTCTTTCATTGGCCTTAAGATTTAACACTATTGTGCGATATTTATTCAAGAGAAGATTTAAGCAATTTGATTTAAACCAAAAAGCAGCCATCCTATAATGGCTGCTTGATGATAATATTGATTACCAATCAGTATCTGGAACTGATAAAGCACTGCTGAATACATGAATTTTTACAGAGTTTAGTGCGACACCATTCCAATTTAAATATGGACTCACTGATAGTTCGTATACATTTCCGTTTATAGTCTTTGTATAGAGTTTATAGGCGGCGTAAGTATCGTTGTAATTTGATTTGTCGGTTAAGGTCCAACCTTCTTCTACTAATTTTGCCTTATAGTTTTCTATGAATTCATCTCTTGCAGTTTCATTTTCAAATTTCTTGGTTTCAAAGTAACAATCGTTATGACCGGCATCATATAATGAATTTGTATGAGAGATTGTATTATCCCATCCTGGCTTTGCATATAAGTAAGGAACAACATTGTCGATTTTCCATGCCACCATTTCATTATATAAAGAACTATTTGCTTCTTGGAATGAAGTAGGTTCATCGTGTTCTTTAGCCTTGGTCCAGTCTATATCGATGGTAGTAGAATCATAATTAGAATAATTGGCTTCGATTGTGACTTCTTCATCAAAGGATTCTAGTTTTGTAGAAATCTTAGATACGTATCCATCAGTGATATAGAGGTTTCCTTGATCGATATATTGACCATTCATATAAGGAAGATATAAGCACTGACCTACGAATTGACCATTCTTTCCATTTCCACCACGTGATACATATGCACCATTAGAGTCTTTATCAGCAAAGATATCAGCTGAGAAAGCAAAGGTTGGATAACGATTTACTGTATCGCTCTGGAATGGAGTTGTATGAGTCTTTTCAATATATAAATCTTTGGTAGTATCATTGTAACTATACTCATAGTATCCAGTATCAGTCTTTTTAATACCAGTATGTGTTGTTTTACCATTTATAGTTACTACTTGGTCAATAGCATCTTCATTAAACTTCATTGTGTACATATTGACTGACGATCCGTAATCCAATGAGTATTTAACTGTATAGGTATGGCTTGAAGCTGAAGCATTTCTTGCTGTTTCGATAGTGTCATGATAAGTCTCATGTGTGAAAGGCTCTACATGTTTTATTTTAGCAGTGCCTATTTCTGAAATAGTTCCAGTAGCTATAAATCCGTATTTGGTGTCAGGATCAGATTCATTTGTTGCGGCAGGATCTACGATCATGGTGACTCCATCGATCACTCCGTTTGTGACGGAGAAATACAAGTCATCCAAAGCTACATTAGATCTTCTTAACAACATTAAAGGAATCAAAGTTTCATAGTAATATCCACCGATGTAGTGATATGTTTTTCCTCCATCGAATGTTGCGAAGTCTTCATAGGAGAAATAATCACTTTCTCCTCCAGTCACTCCTAAGAAGTTGGCGTAGTTAGCGTCAAAGCTTCTTTTTTCTCCTTCATCATTAGTCAAAGTCTCTTTTGCGAGTTTATTATTTATATCGATGTATTCTTTGGATAGACTAGAGCCATTTCTTACATAGGCTTGGTTCATTGTTTCTTTTTGCTTGATATTATCATATGCAGTTACTGAGTATGCATCAGTTAAATTGTATTCAAGGTTAAATAAATATGAATCGTCATTTTCTTCGAATATGATTTCTAAATCAGTATCACCTTCTTCTGTGGAATTCAATTCATAGTCATAATCGTAGAGCTTTTCGTTAATATTGAATTTAGCTGCTCCGGTGACAGTCTTGAACATGTCTTCGTTCATAGCTTCACCTTCTTCGACGGTTACTTCCATCTCAGAATAGACGGATTCATCATCCGCCATTGTGGCTTTGATGATTACAGTTCCAAACTTATCAGGCATTGAAGTTAGCAAAGCTTCCTCTTGCTCTTGATTTTCTAATCTAGAAACTTTAACTATGCTTTCATCGGATGAAGTCCAATTGACATCCTTGTTTCCATATTCATCTACGATTGCATAGATAGATCTTTGTTGATTAGGATAGAGATTTCCCATCATCTTAAGCTTAATTCTGTCATCAGTATGGAGCTCTTTGTTAGAAGAGGTTGTATCTTTTCCTGTGTCTGATGTGTTAGGCTTTGGTGTGGGTGTAGCACTAGGATTGGTAGAAGGTTGTGTAGATGGTTCTGTTGTCTTGCCACACGATCCTAGCAATGTTAATAATATTAGTGTGGAAAGACCTATTTTATTTTTTCTTATTTGTTTTTATTCCTTTCGTTTTATCTATGAGGGCTAGATTATAAAGGCATAAGTTATCTTAGTCAAGTGATTAGATAACACAAGTATCACTTGTCAAATAAACATCGATAATATGAAATATGGTTGTTTGATTCTCTTTAATATTTTTTGTAATCAGTCTTCTATATTTTTGATAAAATAATAAAAGTTAAGTGCTTACACAAGAGCAATAAAGGATCAAAGGAGAAATTGTTATGGAAAAAAGCTATTTTACTTCTAAGAACAATGTAAAAGCTAAAGACTATACGAATATATTGGATGATGCAGAGGAGCATGATAAGTCTAAATCATATGATAGCTTACCTTTTGCTTATAAGCATGTAAAATTGAAAAGTGAATATATAAGTGAAAATGTACTCCTTTCAGTGAATCACTTAAAAGTATTCTATAAGAAGAAACACTTCTTAAAGAAGGAATACATCAAAGCGGTTCATGATATCAGTTTTAAAATTCATAAAGGTGAAATCTTTGGAATAGTAGGAGAAGAGGGAAGTGGAAAGACTATTACGGCTAAAGCTATAGTAGGGGAAGAAAGCATAACTTCTGGTGCTGTCTATTTTAAAGGTGCACGTATTGCAGCTGGAGACAGATGGAACAGGAAGGAAATAGAGTGGTCTAAGAGAAATGGAAAGAAGGAAATCGAAAGATTGAAGAACGCTAAGACCGTAGAAGAAGTTGAGAATCATCCTTCTAAAGTCGATAACCTTTATGTAGGAAAAGAAATCTTGGATTATTCTTTAGTTCGCTCTAAATATGCAGTATCTACTAGATTCTTAATCTATAGTGAATTGAGCAAAGGACATTCCTTTGATTATGCTTTGAAGTATATAGGAGCATTAGCCGAGAGTTTTATCGGTGGAACTTATGATAGAAGCAAATACTTCTTTATAAATGATCAGGAAGCTAATGAGAATGGATATCACTTATTGAGAAGAATTAAAGTGTTGACTGAGAAGGATGTATTGGATTCCTTACTTCCAACTAACGATTTAGCTCTATTGATTCAATCTAGAATTAAAACAGTAAAAATGAACATAAAGTTGATTAAAGAAGAACAGACAAGAAAAATCAAGCAAATAAAATTCGATAATGAAAATAATGATTATAGATTGAGAATTCAAATACAACCTTTGTTCTTAAATGCATTAGACCCTGATATGAATGTTAGAGATGTTTTGACTAGTAGAATCAAATCTTTAAACAATGCTGCTATTGCAGAAAGAAGCTCTAAGGCTTTGGAAGAAGTCGGACTAGTTTCAAGTTACTTCTCTTTATCGGTTAAAGATTTGAAATCTTTTGAAGCAGTTAAAGTTGAATTGGCTGCGGCTTTAGCTGCTAACCCTGAACTTTTGATAGTCAATGATCTTCCTAAGACATTGACTAAAGAGGAAGAAGAGGAATTTATTGAGTTGTTGAGAAAACTTAGAAACAGCAGAATGATTTCTATTCTTTTCATGAGCAGAAATCTTAATTTGGCTAAGCAAATTTGCGATACTATCAGCATTCTTCATGATGGAGATATGGTCGAATTAGCAAAGAAGGATGAGCTTTTGAGCAATCCTATTCATCCTTATGGAAAAGCTTTTGTTAAGGCTTTTGAAAAAGACGATGGTGATCATAAAGTTGATTTTGATTCATCGAAGAAACGTGATTATTCAAAGGAAAAACCGACATTCCAAGCAGTCATTCCAGGTCATTATGTCTTGTTCGATACTAATGAAGCTATCGCTTATAAGAGCTTGATTCAAAGCCAAAACAAGTTTAATAAGTGACCGTTTAAATTCTTTAGTCAATTATCTAGTTTTATCTTTTATCAGTTAAATCATTTACTTGTTTAAGTATTTGATTTTCATCTTACAATGAATACAAGGAAGGAATTCTTTTATGAGCGATACGAACAATAAAGAGCAAAAGAAAGAATGGTCAACTTTTAAAAAATGGATAGTATCTATATTGATAATATTATTGACTTTAGTTGTTATTTTAGGAGGGACTATATGCGCTTTGTATATACGTTCTGCAACGTATAAACCTAATGATCAAAAGCCGAATATAGATACGAAAAGCGAATTCGTAACTCAAGGAAATGAGAATGGTACAAAAAGAGCAATCTATGATAAGGATGGTAATAGATTGCAGATAAAAGGCATCAATGCTGGAAATGTACTTGTTCAAGAAGGATGGATGAGCCCATTCGACAATGATCCTAAGAAAGATGAAGATGGAAATCTTATAAAGGATAATGATGGTAATTTAACTTATGCGGAGTTCACTCAGGAAGACTTTGAAGAAGGATTGTTAAATAATCCAAATTTAAAAGATAACAAAGATGAATTGATGAATCTTTACTATAAGTCTTTCTTCTCTGAAGATGACTTTAAGAAAGTTAAAGAATTACAATTCAATAGCATTAGACTTCCTTTCTACTGGAGAAATATTTTAAATGACGATTTTACTAGAAAAGATGAAAGTGTTGCATTCTCTTATTTAGATTGGTTCGTAGAGCAATGTAAGGTTAATGATTTATATGCTATCTTAGATTTGCATGGTGTTCCTGGAAGTCAAAACGGTTTTGAACATTCGGGATTGTTCTTAGAGCAACCAACATTTTGGCATAACGAGACATACGAGAATGCTGTCATAGATTTATGGGACTATGTCAGTGAACATTTCACAAACAATAGAAAAGATATCGCTCCTTGGATTTTATCTTATGATGTCATAAATGAACCTCAATCTTCAAAGAATAAAAATCAAGATAAATATTGCACTGATTATCAAGATAAATTATATAAGGTTATAAGAGAAAACAATGATCAGCATCTTATCACATTAGAGTTCATGTGGGACTATTCAGTATGCCCTAATCCAGATAAATATGGATGGTCTAACATCATGTATGAATTGCATCAATATAATTGGAATAGCAATCTTATCAATTTGGAAACATTCAAATCTTACTTCGATTCGAAATTATTAGGTCACGATTATGATGTTCCTATCTATATAGGTGAATTTAACTGGTTCGAAAATTTGGATAGTTGGAAGAAATGTTTGGTCGATTGGTACGATGATAGAGGATATGGTTGGACCATATGGAACTATAAGACCACAGTAACTGGTGGCTGGACTTCATCTTGGGGTGTTTATACAGCACAGATGAGATTAAATAAGAAAAATGAAGAAACTAAAGTAAATATTCATACTTGTACTTTAGATGAATATAAGAAGGCCTGTGAATTAGTTAAGACAGAAAATTGTGCTACTTCTTTTACATATAATATGATTAACACGTATAACACTGAATGGAAAGTTTAAATAGTATAAATGGATAGAAGACAATATTACGATTTTGAAATAGTGATATAATACTTATGTATAGGAGGATATATAAATGAAAAATAAAATTAAAAAAGTTGTTGTTTCTATTATGTCTCTTCTAAGTGTTGGGTTTGCTTCTTTCAACTTTACGAGTTATCAACCATCAACAAATTTAATTCCTAAAAGAGCTTATTCGACTATTACTGGCAAATGGGCGACATTAAAAGTAAAGATTTTTGCCTACTATAATGGTGTAAATTCATCCGGTTTTGGTCTTGGTCATGCCTTTATTACTGTTGAAAACTTAGCATATAATGAGCAGACATTTGGTCATGCAACATTGAATGTTACTCAAGGTGCTACAGTTGGAACTTGGGGCAACAAAAGTGAGCATAAAGGGTTATGGTATAACTTGGAAAATCACTTTTTGATTCAAAATAAAGAAGCATATAATGGAATTGTCTCTTTGACTACTTACTTAGATGAAAATGAAGCTAATGTATTACATGCATATGTGAGAGATTATGATTCATGGTCTACTTTTAATAATTGCTCTTCCTTTGCTGCTGGTGCTTGGAACCTCATTTCCAACGAGAAAGTCACAGCTGGTCTTATAAATACACCTGAAAATTTAGCAAATTCAATCAAATGCTATTCGGATTATAAGACTAATGATGATTTACCATCTTATTGTGGAAAAGTGTTTTATATGGATAATGGTGTAAAAACTTATCCTCAAACTTATGCAATGCTTACCAGCTTATATAATGATCCATATAGTTATAGAAAGGAATTATAAAATATGATTTATTTAGTTTTGTCTATTGTGAGTTTAGTTCTTTGTATAGTTTCTGGATATTTGATTGTTGTTGGCAATACTGTTTTGGCTAACAAGACTTGGGAACATGGCGATGGATTCTGGTCCGAGCAATTAGCTACAAACGTGAGAAATACTTCTATTGTTCTACTTTTTGTTTTTGTTGTGCTAGCAATTGTTTTGTTTGTTCTTTTTCTTAGAAAGAAAAAGAATGATAAGAGACGTAAAGAATTAGAAGAGAAAGAGAAAAATAAGTAAAATATAAAAGCTCAATGATTAGGTCATTGAGCTTTTTTTTATCAAATTTTTCTTATTTATTATCGTCGCTCTTTACTTTATCATCTTGTTCTTTCATAGCAGAGATGGATTCTGTGACAACATTTGCTATGGAAGATATTTTAGTTATATCGGATGGGATGATTAACTTTGTAGCTTTACCCTCTGCGACTTTAGATAATGTCTCATAGGATCTGATTGTTAATACGGCGTTAGATGGATTGGCCTCATTTATCATTTTTATTGTTTCAGCCTCGGCTTTTCTCACCATCAATTCACCATCAGCCTCAGCTTTTTTGACTTTGAGAATCGCCTCAGCTTGAGCCTCGGCTTTTTTGATAGTTGCTTCTTTCTCAGCTTCTGCATTTAATATTGCTGCCTCTTTGTTACCTTCAGCGATAGTTATTGCAGAGGTCTTTTCACCTTCAGCTATCAATATCTTTTCTCTCTTTTCACGTTCCGCTCTCATCTGTTTTTCCATTGCAGATTGAATATCTTTTGGAGGCAAGATATTTTTGACTTCGACACGCGTGACTTTGATTCCCCAAGGATCTGTGGCGTCATCAAGGATTTGTCTCATCTTAGTGTTTATGATGTCACGACTGGTTAGGGTTTGATCCAAGTCCAAATCACCGATAATATTTCTCAATGTCGTGGCAGATAATGCTTCTATACCTGCGATAGGATTCTCTACTCCATAGGTGAATAATTTAGGATCAGTCACATTGAAGAAGACGACTGTATCTATTTGCATAGTGACGTTATCTTTTGTGATGACGGGTTGAGGAGGAAAATCATAAATTTGTTCCTTCATTGAGACTTTCTTTTGAATTCTATCCACAAACGGAGCTAGGAAATGAATTCCTGTGTCCCAAGTACAAAGATATTTTCCTAATCTTTCAATTACGTATTTATCTGTTTGGTTTACTATCTTGAGTGAGCAAAGCAAAATGATTAAGACTATAAATACTATTACTGCAAAGATTGAAATAATGACTATTGCTTCTGTTGGCATTTTATAATCCTCCTTTAATTAGATTTTTTGACAAGAAGTTTATTTCCTTGTATGGAAATGACTTCTACGATTGAATCGACTTCTATTGTATCATCTTCATCTCGTTTGATAGCATTCCAAATGATATCATTGATTTTTACTTCACCTTTTTCTAGAGAAGTTATTCTTTTTACTACGATTCCTTTTTTTCCTATCATAGTATCTACATTTGTCTTTGAATGGAGATGAACAAGTCTCTTTTGGAGTATAGGTCTTAATACTAAGAAAGTTATTAATGACACTCCAACAAAGACAATAATCTCACCCCAGTATGGCATTCCAGGAATAAAAGTTATGGCGAAAGCTACTATAGCTCCAACACAAAACCATACTGAAACTAAAGCTTCAGTCAACAGCTCAGCCATCAAAGCTAAAGCGAAGATTACGGCCCAAACTATTAACATTATTGTAAGTTCAGTCATTACTTAATCTCCTTTCTTAAATCTATGATCAATAAGTTTTCTTTTTGATCATAGTAGCATTTATATTTTAGAGGCTTCTTAGAGAAATCATAATTTATAAGATTCCCAATCTTTGATACAAAATCTGTAGAGGATACTCTGACATATGATTTCCCACCAGAGAGAACGAACATATTCTCTTCTGGATACTTTTTAGACTCATAATCATCTTGACTGATTGGATGAAGAGCAATTTTATAATTGCTTTCATCCAATCCTAACATAACAGCATAACTATTAGCTAATATATCTACTCCAGGTTTGTTAATAGTTATATTAGTCGAATAAATAGTTGCTACTGCATTTTTTTCGTTTTTAGAAAATCATTGAAACATGTATTCCCCCTTTTACTAAGTATATAATACTAATAAATTATAGGAAATTCAATAAAAGTCAAACCTCTTCTATAGTTCTTATTTTTAATATTTTCTAAGGATATGTAACTACTAAACCTAACTCTAAATATTTTATATTTAAACCTATTTCATAAGATATATTTAATCCTACTCTATGAGAAGTAATCTATTTTGTGAAGCAAAAAAATTAAATCACCATGAAAGCTTGACCGCTAGAGAAGATTGATTTAAAACCAAAAATATGCTATAAATTTCCAAACAAAGATATCCATGTTTGCTTTTAAAATAAACCCATATCTATAGTTGCGAGGGAAGGGAAATTGATTAATATCGCTATAGTTGAAGATGAAAAAGTGGCTTCGGATTTGATATATGATTATCTTTTAAACTACGGCAAGAAATCAGGTGAAGAATTTAACGTCACCGTTTTCAAAGATCCTCTTGCGTTGCTTGAAAATTATAAGCCCACCTATGACCTTATATTTATGGATATAATGATGCCTAATATGGATGGTATGCAAGCTTCACATAAATTACGTGAACTTGACAGCTCGGTGCTTCTTATATTTATTACCAATATGGGAGATTATGCCGTAAAAGGATATGATGTAGGTGCAAGCGCATTTATTAAAAAGCCAGTATCATATTTCGATTTCGAGCAGAAAATGAACCGTGCTATTTATACCATAAAAAGCCGTGATGATAAGGTGCTTATTATTTCAAGCGGTACTACTAAATTTAGAATTTTACTTAGAGACTTAATGTATATCGAAGTATCGGGGCATAAATGCATATATCATACTTCAAGCGGAATCATTGAAGGCAGAAATACTTTAACTTCGCTCTCTAAGCAGCTCGAGATATATGATTTTATGCTCTGCAACAGTTGTTTTCTCATCAATCCTACCTTTATAAAAAATATTAGCGGATATACAGTCAAAGTTGGCGATGATATTTTAGAGATAAGCCGCTCAAAAAAGAAAAATTTCATGATGCAATTCAATAATTGGATAGCAAAAGGCGGAAGTATCTAAAATGGAATTTTCATATTTATTATCCTATATCGGCGGCTCGATAACATTTATAATAGTAACTTTTTGTGGTGAATTTCTTTTCTCCTTAAACTATAAAAGAAAAGATAAATTTGTCTTGAGATATAGCCTTTCTTTACTTATCACATTATCTTTAAGCGTAGCACTTACCATACCCTATTATATTGTCGATGTTATATATAAAGAAATAGTATGGTCAAACATTGTTGTCATCGTCTTATACCTTTCAATGTTTACCTTAACGGTAATAGCCAATAAACTTTGTTACGACGAATCATTTACTTCCTGCCTTTTATCAGGGCTTGCCGGTTACGCCTCCCAGCATATTTTTTATGGTACTTATTCAATAATAAACATTGCAACCAATCTTGAAAACACTATATATGGGCTATTTCATTTTTCGGATATCAATCTTGTATTTGTATGTAGCAATTTTCTATGCATGCTTATTCAGCTTGCTATCGCATCGATTGTACTTACACTTTGTTATTTTCTAGTAGCACGAAAGACCAATAAAATTTCGCCAGTAGGCTTTGTTAAAAAAAATGTATGCTTTATCACAGGCTCTACAATTATGATTGTGCTTATATTTAATGTGTTTTGTGACGTGTTCGCTTCATTTAATATCGCAACCTCTATATTCGGTAAACTGCTACTCGTCGTTTGTTGTATCTTTATTCTAGTATTTTACTATAATATGCTTGAAGCAGGTTCTTATAAAAACGACTTGGATATCGTCAATAATCTCAACCGATCCGAACGCAGGCACTTTGAAAAACTCAAAAAAGACATGGAACTTATAAGTATAAAGTGTCATGACATAAAACATTATATCGCTATGGCAGGAGAAAACGGCGGCGTTAATGTATCCGAATTAAATGAACTCGTAAACATTTACGAATTAACGATCAAAACAGGTAATGAAATAATAGATACACTTATTGCTGACCGTAGCCTATATTGTTCTGCACATAATATCAAACTAACAGTCATAGCCGACGCATCGCAATTAGATTTTATAAGTGCTTCGGATATGTGCTCCCTATTTGGTAATATGCTTGAGAACGCTATCGAAGCCGTTGATAAAGTCAAAGATGAAAGCAAACGTATAATAAATATAAATATCAGACCTGTTGCAGGTCAAGTTTTTTTCTGCATGGAGAATAGTTATGCGGAAAAGCCAAAAATGGATAATGGTATGCCTGTTTCCTCCAAAGGGGACAAGCAACATCACGGTTTTGGAATGAAAAGCATAAAACTGATAGCAGATAAGTACCAAGGCAGCTTTTCCTGCTCTATCGATAACGGTGTATTTAGAATAAACATTTTGTTTCCTTTAAACAAAAAATTGACGACTTAGGACAAAAAATTACGGCTTAGGACATTGATATTTACTGAATGCCCTTTCTCTTTTAATTTATTAGTGTGATAAAAAATCACAAAATAATAATCATTTATGGAGGAAACCCTATGAGAAACTTTAAAAAGTTTGTCCCCGTAACGGCTATGTTTGCACTCGTTGCAACAACGTTAGGGCTTACTGCTTGTGGAAGCGGAAACGAAGGAGGTAATGGCGGTAACAGCTCATGCAAAAAGACACCTTTTATAAAAGATGTCGTTATTTTAAATGCACCTGAAGTCAATTATCTTTATGGCGATACGTTTGACGAAGGCGATTTCTTGCTTCAAGAAATATATTCAGATGGGGCAACTAAAAACGTAACAAGTGGCTATCAATTTATAAGAAAGCAAGAAAGCGTATTAGTTGACGAAGAAAATTGGGTTTACGAGGATAAAGATGTAGAACTTACTGCACCAATGACAAGAAACGATACCGAAATTTATATCGAATATAAGACTACATGTCAAGGATACGACCTCACCTATAATCTTACTCAACCTTTAAATGTGCAAGATCCAAATTCAGCGGATACTGTTATTTTTACGGTAGGTACTAACGACAAGGTATATTTCTATGGCGATGGTCACGTTGAGTCTTATGGCGTTCAATGGAACAATGAGTATTGGCAATATGGCACAAATAGCGGTAAATGGAGTTGGAATGGCACTGAACTTGTAATAGCTATGAAAAATTATAATTCAAATATCAGTGAAAATCCTGCTGATGAATATCGTGAACTTTACGTAACAAAGAATGCCGATGGCACTTTCACGTTCAAATATGAATGGGCAGCAAGAACTGAAGCTCTTCCAGGCGGAGGATTTAAAACCTATACTTTTGGTGGGACCGTATCCAAGAGCGACGTTAAAAGAAGACTTACTCCTTCTAAAACATATGGCGATCAAAATTTAAAGGGTAAATATTCAAAGCAAACGGATCACGTTAAAGGTTAACTTCGGAGGAAAAGCTAAATGAAGTCATCTAAACTTTTCAGAGGGCTTTCGGCAGTATCCATATTCCTTTTCTTTACAATAAACGGACTTACCGTCGGAATGTTTAATGGTGCGGGCTTTATTAATAAAGCGCTTAACACACCAACTTCAATATATGTAAAAAAGGAAAACGGAACACAAGAAATCCCAACCTACTTTAAGAGTGAATTCTCAAAAGATATAAACAATTTTACCCAAGATGAGTTAAAGGCTAAAAACGAAGCGGCTGAGAAATTTATCGAAAGCGAAGAGGAAGAGAGCGCAGTTCTTTTAAAAAACGATAATAATGCACTTCCTCTTACAGCAGAGGAACAAAAAAAGGTAAGCCTCTTCGGTTATACCACTGTTTCGCCTTACTATCGTTCACATTCAGGCGGTGGCGGTTCTCAAAGAACGGTATCTTTCTTGGAGGCTTTGGAAAGCCGTAATATAAAGTATAACACTACATTGACTGACTTATATAGCGGACTTTCATATGAAAGAAACTATAAATCGGTTGCTGAAGCGCCTCTTTCCGTATATAGTGAATCGGTTAAAAGTTCATTCGCATCGTATAACGGAGCTGCGATAGTAACACTTTCGCGTGAAGCTGGCGAAAACGACGACTTAATTACAAATTATCAAGATAGCGATGGCACCGTTCATTCAATTCTCGCTCTCAACAAAAACGAGAAGGATATGCTTAATCTCGTTAAGGAGTATAAAGAGAATGGCACATTTAAAAAGATTATAGTTCTTCTCAATACTTGTAATACTATGGAAGTCGGATGGCTCGATGAATACAAAGTAGATGCCTGCCTTTGGATTGGAGGCCCTGGAATGAGTACCGGTTTCTATGGTGTGGCGGATTTACTTACTGGCGAGGTTAATCCTTCTGGTAAATTAGTCGATACATATTCTACAAGTTCGCTTTCTGCCCCTGCAATGCAAAATTTCGGCGCGATGAGCACTAATAATCTCGTATATGCGGAAAATATTTACGTAGGATATAAATATTATGAAACCCGTTACGAAGACGTGATTTTGAATAGATATGGAGCAAATTCCACTGTAGGAGTTTACGCTTCAGAAGGCGCTTGGGATTATGCCAAGGAAGTAACCTATCCTTTTGGATACGGACTTTCCTACACTACTTTCACACAAACATTAAAGGGCGTTAAAGACAATGGTGATGGCACCCTCACAGTTACCGTCAACGTAAAGAACACGGGCGAGGTCGCAGGTAAATCGGTTGTTGAAATTTATTCGCAAACACCTTATGGAGATTACGAAAAAGAAAATCTTGTTGAAAAGTCAGCTATACAACTTGCAGGCTTTGAAAAAACAGATAAATTAAACGCAGGCGATGACGTCGACGTAAAAGTTGCCGTTGATAAGTATTTCTTAGCTTCATACGATTATAAGAAGCTTGGCGGATATTATTTAAGTGCTGGTGATTATTATCTCGCTCTTGGTGATAACGCGCATGACGCATTAAACAACGTGCTTGCAGCGAAAAATGCTACTGGTATGGTTGATTTTGATGGTACATCTATTAACGGTGATAAAAACAAAGTATATCATTGGACCGAAAAATTCAATTCCGATTTCTATAAGATAACAAAAGCAGGTGGAACAGTAGAAAATCAACTACAAGCAGCGGATATTAACACTTGGAAGACAAATGAAGTTAAATACCTTACTCGTCAGGATTGGCAAAATACTTACCCAACAAAGCTTTCAATAGAAAGCACTGCTGAAATGCTTGCTGCTTCAGAAGATAAAGAGTATAAAAAGCCTGAAAACGCAATATCTTCAAACGATGTTAAAAACGACCAAAACCTCGGTATTAAAATAGCTGATATGTGGGGTGTTGATATTGACGCCGTTGATTCAAATGGCGAAAATATATGGGATAAATTCATAAGCCAACTCTCCATCGACGAGCTTGTGTCACTTATGTGCGACCAAAACGCTATCAGCGCTATTAAAGATATCGGCTTTTTAGGAGGAACTAACTCAGATGGAATAGATGGTGTAAACGTTAACTGCTACATAAGCCAAAACGTTGCGGCAGCATCGTGGGATAGAACTCTTTTACAAAGACGTGGCGAGTTTATTGGCGAAGATTGTCTATTTAAAAAGGTTCAGTTCCTTTGGGGACCAGGCGCAAACTATCACCGTCATCCATTCTGTGGAAGAAACTTTGAATATTATTCAGAAGATTCTTTAATCGGTTATGAAATGGCTGCAGCTCAGGTAAAGGGCTCAGAAAGCAAAGGCGTTGCCGTAGGTATTAAGCACTTTTTCTCTAATGATCAAGAAACAATGCGTGGAGGCATATTCACTTGGTCTACTGAACAAGCATTTAGAGAAATTTATCTCCGTCCTTTCGAAGGTGCTTTCGTAAAAGGTGGCGCTACTGCAACTATGACTACAAATAGTCGCGTAGGATTACAATACGTAGGTCAATATAAAGAGCTTACAACAAATATATTGCGTAACGAATGGGGTTTCTATGGCATAGTAATTACCGATGCAGGAGGCGGATATACTTCGATTCCTGACTTCCTTGTAAGTGGCGGAAATATGTTCTGCTTCTGTGGAAATGCAGAAGAAGTAAAAAGAGAATTAAGACGTGCGATTTTAAATGGCGACGATGGCAATTTGTTACAGGTACTACAAGAAAACGCAAAGGAAATTCTCTATACCTACGCACATACTAATCTTATGAATGGACTTACTTCCGACTTTGACGTCATTGAGGTTACTCCTTGGTGGCAAACAGCGATGATTGCTGTTAACGTAGTAATAGGTGTAATAACATTAGGTCTATTAGTTTGCTTCGTTCTTTTTACATATGTTTTAAAGAAAAAAAACATTGTGGAAATAAGTGAAGCGAAAAAAATGTGATGGAGGGCAATAAAAATGAAATTTCTTAATTCTTTCAAAAACAAATCTGTTGCTTTCTATCTTTTCCTTGCTTCAAGCGTAGTAGGCTTAGTAGGTACAATAATATATGCAGCTTATAGCGGTTCTGCTTATGGCAAAATTAACGGAGGGTCTGAAGTTGGCAGCCATTTCAATACGTTGATATTCGTATTAATGCTATTAGGTTCGCTTACCTGTGTCTTGCCCCTTGTAAAACCTGAATGGAAGTTTACTCCTATCGTTCCTATAATTTTTTCTTCTGCAGCGTTTGGCTATTATATCAATGATAGACTTGTAATGATAGAAGAACATCTTAATCATATTTATGGGATGATGGAAAGTGGCGGTAATCTAATAACAGTTATAGTCATATTCGTGTTTATGCTTATTACTTCAATAACGCTTATAGTTGCATCGTTTATGAATAACGAAAAGAAGACAAAACGTAATTAATAAGACAAGTTTGTACTGTTAAATATTATATTTTTCTACTCCTTATTGATTATTCCCGCGTGGATCGTAAATGCGATTTGCGCGGGTTTTATAATAAAATTCAAATAGTAAAAGTGATTCTTACTACGCTTACTGCTCGATTTGAAGTACAACATTAATGCAAGCTTGTAATGTTCAAAACTTTCGCTAGATTAAATATTTAATAGCGATTTTGCTAAATTGCTTGATGAAACGTCACCATGTAAGGTGACTTTTTTATGTACATTTATAACTGTTTTTATAAGAAAAAAGCCCGTGCTATGCGTTTTTCATAGGCCATACTGACTTTACCATGAAAGGCATTTAATTGATGTTAAAATTAATTTGCTTAATCAGCCACGAGTTTACGTGAGTTAAAAAGTGATGGAATATTTTATCGTAAAGATTACAAAACTAATCCATCAAAAGTTGAATATGGTCTTACAAAACTAGGTTTAAAACTTAAAATAGTTTTAGATGATTTAGTTAAGTTTCATGAATTATATAAACCACAATTTATCTGCTTGTTCTACAAACGATGCAAACTCATCTTGCTTTTCTAATGAAGGCTTTAAAATATCTAAATCACTAACAAACGCTTTTGAGGCCATTTTAAAGTTGCCATCCCCAATAGCGGTAAACTTTCCATATATCGCTTGCATGTAGTAGTAAACATAATATGGATTATATCCATTCTCTTTAATGTCCCATATTCCAAGCACATTTTGGTTAGTCGTTGTTTCGAATTTTAATAAAGCAACTTTTCCAATTGTTGCACCAACAAGAGCAACTAATACTGTATCTCTTTTAAATAGTTTTGCAGAGGAATTTGCATATCCCTTCTCGGTGATATATTTTCCGTCATTTTCATAAAGAACAGCATTTTGGCACATATTTGATTCAATCCACGAGATTGTTCCATTATCCCAATATTCTTTATTTTGTGAAGATGGGGTACCTCCTGCTCCTAAAGAAAATTGAGTTCCAATTTTGAATGTTGGATATCCTCGTGTATTAGAATCAACATCACCAAACATCTCTATAAATCACGATTTAAAGAGATGTTTCTTAGCAGGAAAGGCTTGCCAAAAAGGAAATGGGCTGATGTTTTGACAATCTACAATGGTCGAGATTATAAGAAAAACGTTTCCAATGAAACTGAGGGCTTTCCTGTTTATGGAAGCGGTGGTTTTATGTATGTTTACGCTGATAGATTTATTTGTGAAGGAACATTAATAATAATTGGCAGGAAAGGAACTATCGATAGACCTATTTTAGTAAAAGGAAAAATATGGAACATAGATATAGCTTTTGGAATAAAAACCGATAGTAAAGTCTTAAATCCTGTATTCTTCTATTACAGGTCTAAATTTTATGACTATAAAGACATGAACAAACAAACCACAAAACCAAGTCTGACAAAATCAGATTTACTTAAGTTAGATATCGAGCTGCCATCAATGAATGAGCAACGCACCTTTGTAGATTTCGTAGAACAAGCAGATAAATTGAAATTTAATTTTTTTATACCATCACCAAATGGTAATTATTCAAAAATACCTTTCGTTTTTTTATAGGGCTATCGTTTTTTTTGTTGATATCTTTCGCTTTTTTATAGCGACCTTTCGTTTTTTTAAGAAAGCCTAATAAGCAAAAAACCTGGCCCACTATTGTGTTTTTAGTGGAAACCAGGATAAATGATGCCTTTTTTTTAATAAAAAGGCCGTACAAAGTTTAAAAAAGGCACAAAAAAAGGTTTGACCAGCTATTTTAACTGTATCAAACCTATGCTTTCAATATGGAGCAAGCGACGGGAATCGGACCCGCGTGATCAGCTTGGGAAGCTGAAGTTCTACCACTGAACTACGCCTGCAACGCATTATAATTATAAGCTATAAAATGGTTAAAGAATAGAACGATTATCTTTGTATTTGATTATCATTCTTACTTTATAAAGGTATATTTTTCATATAAATATATTAGTAATAGTATGATATTCATAGTCGTTAAGAGGAGTAAGACTATGATAGATATTATCATTTCTGTATTTGGATGGCTTGCTACAGCCATATTAGTGTTTTCTACCATTCCACAAGCTGTTAGAACTTTGAGAACTCAAGAAACAAGTAGTTTATCTTTGTGGATGCTAATACTCGCTTTGACTAGTGGAACATTGTTTGTCATATATGGAACATTAGTTTGTATATATACATCGGTTATAGCTGGGGCTCCGATAGCGGTAGGTAATTTCTTGTATTTAGTTTTCCAGGGAATGACTTTTGGAGTCAAGGTGAAGAATATAATCAAAGGAAAGGACAAGAAATAGTTCTAGGCGAATAGTTTTTTAGTGATATCCTAATTATGGATATAAAGGAGTAAATGATGAGAAATTTGCCTAATAATAAAAGATACATGTGATTTCACACATATATTACTCCATTAATATGAAATTTGATGCAAATACACTTATCAAATCTGCTATAGCAAATCCTAAAGGTAATACTGGTAAGGCTAAAGAAAAATTAACATTTATCGACGAATACTTGATAAATGAATGAATGCTATCATCGTTAGGGAATTTCACTCTTCTATAGTCTGATATTTTTATTGTAATTTTAAAGCTAGTATAGCAATATGAGATGAATAGAATCATTAAGGGCATAAAAGAAAAGCCGATAGGCTTTTCTATGAATTTATTCATATTTGAACAAATAACAAAAAGTAAAACTGCTGAAATTATTGGGAAAATAGAGCAAAGCATTGTTCTAATTTCAAAACTTGAATAAAACTTATCTTTATCATCTATATACTTATAATAGATGTTCTTATTGTTTAAGAGTATAACAATTGAATAGATGAGATTGAGCATTCCTAAAAGCCATAAAATAATGTGATTGATCATGTTTTCAATCCTTTGCTAAGCTAAAATAAAATATAAGATTTCATTAATCAAAGACCCTAAAAAGAAGAATGAAAAAGCAGAATATAGTATTAAATTAAAGTCTAGAGTAGTTTTTATTGAAAGATTATCGACACATATAAGTGTATCATCGTTTCTAGTTAAAACTTTATTGAAGTAAAATACGATTAGGATAGGATAAACTAGAATAAGAATGACTTGAACTAATGATAAAGATGGGTTTGACTCGAAAAAATCTTTGCATTCTGACTTGTAGTAGAAGAAAAAAACAAGAATTGAAGTAATTATTGAAAAGATATTTAAAACTAATATGCAAATATTAGTCTTTTTTAAAAAAGCATCTTCTATCTTATTAATCCTAATGGTTTTGGTGAATAATAAAATAAATGCAATAAAAAATAAAATGAGAATTGATGATATACATATAATTCCTATGTGATACCACATTATCAATAGCCTCCATAATCGTACATATCATAACTGCTCCAGAAGAATCCTATCTCTACTTTGACTCTGTAATGACAGCCCCCTTCCGCCAAGCAAGTGCTTACGCCTGCCTTAAGAAGTGTCTCTAAGCAAGACAAAATGAAACGATATCCAAAAGAGCACTGTCTACTTTTCATTGACTAGTGCAAACAGGGAAAAGAGAAAAGATAAGAAAATGGCTAAACAATTCTATTTTGTTGTAATAACTATGTCATCTAACAATAGAATTTTGCAAACCTTATTTAATCCTATAATAGTTTTTGAAAGTCCCACTATGGTTGGTGTCAGCACTTTCTATAAACATCTTGAATAAATATTCTTTAGAAATTGTATCGAATTCATAACGAATATCAAAACTCCAAACTGATCCTTTTACAAAATAGCCATTATCTAAATCAGTGTTTCTTACATAATAGAAATCATAAAGATCGCTTGGGTTATCGCTATAATATTCAGATATTAAATTTTTTTGTTCTATAACATACCAGGTTTCATTTGTCTCCATGCCTAGTTTTTCGATTCTTGGTTTTCTAAACTTGCCATCATAATGGTTTTTGAAATATGAGAAATATGTCTCGGCATTCAATTCAAATGTATCTTTATCGGGGCAAGGTTGTGAAAATGAATAACCATTATTAAACCAGTTGATATCTGAATTCATTTCTCCAGTTAAACCTGTTGGGGCAGTTAATCCCTCTAGTCCTACTTTAGATAGTTCTTCATCGGTAAACCATTTAGTAGAATCATGTCCTTCTTGGATTGTTGTCTGTCCTTCTTGGCTTGTTGTCTCTTCTTCATTGTCGCCACAGCTAACTAAGCCAAAACAAGTGACACCCAAAGTTACGGCACAGGCAATCATTGATAGTATCTTTTTGAACATGTTATTAATAGCCTCCAATCTTATTATTAAATATTTTACTAGAGGTTATTTATCAAAACAATTACTTAAATTAAATATTGTAGGCATTGAGCGATTATCTGACAGTTTCATTTACAATTTTTCGGAGTTGATTGAAGTGAATAAATTTCAAGCTAGATTTATAGAATCGGTTTTAAAAAAGGTAGTTGATGGAATCAAAAAAATAAAAACAAGTTTTTCTTTTAAAAAATATACAATTTTTATATTTTAAAAATTGCTTATCAAATACTTTTTTTCTAAAAAAAGTCATTCCATCTACTCTATACTTCGGGGTAAAATCCGGAATGTCTTCCACTGAAATAAATATCTAGCCATCTTATGGTATCTTCGATAACGGGAGCCTTTTCTTGAGCCTAAAAACAACAATTCTGTCAAGCATTCATCATCAGTCTTTATAATGATATCGTCCATTTCTTTAGGTGTTATGTATTTGAATTTATAAGTTATTTGATTCCTCTTGCATTGCAACAGATAAAATTGAAAACGAACTCTTGCTGGATTGTGAATTTATAGAAAAAGTGCGAAAGGACTATAGGAATCTCTCAGCTCACAAAAAAGCGTTGACGCTAATTAAAGTGCAAAAATGCTTGAACTATGTTGTTGATGTACAAAAAATGCTTAAAAATATGCTTATCGTAATGAAAATATAACAGCTTTAAATTTCCACCAATAGTGTTCATCTATCCATGAATGGTTATCTTCAGATTGGGGATGTCAGAAACATTGGTTCATTTGATTTTTGCTTGTTTTTAGAAACGTTGATTACTCGTTTTAAAAATTGATGTGTGATACCATGCGACGGAACGATTAGGAGATTGCATGACTAATTCTATCAGTCAGATATTGATATCATTATCAAGTTATTCTCTTAAAATAGTGGCTTTAACGCAGAAGAATGCGTCATTTCCAATCGAGGTGACACTGCTAGGAATTGTTATGGATTTCAGAAAGGAACAATCGAAAAAAGCAGCATCTCCAATAGAAGTGACACTATTGGGTATGGTTATGGAAGCGAGGCCGGCTTCAGCAAAGGCGAAACTTCCAATCGAAGTGACACTGTCAGGTATAGTTATAGAGGTTAAACTTTTACATTTGCCGAAGACAGAGCTCTCAATCAAAGTGACACTGCTAGGAATTGTTATCGATTTTAAGTTTATGCAATTGTAGAAGGCCGCTTCTCCGATTGAAGAGACACCCTTAGATATAGTTATCTTGGATAAGTTTATGCAATTGCTGAAGGCTGCATTTCCAATTGAAGAAATGCTGCCAGGAACGATTATCGATCTTAATCGGTTACAACCGAGGAAAGCACCATCGCTGATAAATTTAACTGGCGTTTTTTTACTTCCGACAAGAATGTTCCTTGGAATGGATAAATCTTCATAATAGCCATCATGATATCTAGTACTATCATATCCAATAATACAGATGCTTTCATTGCCGTTTTGATCTTTCGAAATGGCATATTTGAAACCATTTTTAGTAACTCCGGATTCACCAGTATAGCCCCAAACTACAGGACGAGCGGAGGAATTCCATGACATATCCCATCCTTTTGGTTTCGATGAAACCTCGCAATAAATAGTTGCTGAGTTGCAACCGCCAAATGCACCTCCTCCAATCGAAGTGACACTGGCGTGTATAGTAATAGAGGCTAAGCTTTGGAGACCTTCGAAGGCGCGTTCTTCAATTGTAGTGACTCCATCTGATATAGTTATAGAGCAGAGGTTGTCGCAGCCATAGAAGAGACAGCCTTTAATTGAAGTTACGCTTCCAGGTATAGTTATGGACGTTAAGTTTTCACAATCTTGGAAGGCACTATCTCCAATCGAAGTGACACCGCTAGGTATCACAAGCGATTCTAAGGAACAATTGCGAAAGGCATATTCGCTGATAAATTTAACTGGTATTTCTTTATTTCCAACAAGAATGCACTCTGGAATTGATAAATCATTATAATAGCTATGTGATTTGTTGACATCATATCCAGTGATATAGATGCTTTCATTGCCGTTTTGATCTTTCGAAACGGCATATTTGAAACCATCTTTCGTAATTCCACATTCACCAGCATAGCCCCAAACGACAGGACCAAAAGAACTACTCCATAAGCAATCCCATTCACAAGGCATCGATAAAGCTTTGCAATAAATGGTTACGGAGTCACAACCATTAAATACGTCTCGATCCATAGAAGTTACACTGTCGGGAATTATAATAGAAATTAAGCTTTTGCAATCTTGGAAGGCACCATGTCCAATCGAAGTGACACTGTCAGGAATTGTAATAGATTTCAGGTGGTCGCAATTGCAAAATGCATACCTATCGATGCTTTTAACTTCCAATTTTTTTTCATCGACAGTTACCGTCTTGGGAATGTTCACCTCAGTGACATTTTTTTTAGAACTGATGACAGTAAGATAATTGCTTTTTCTTGAATCTTGTTCAACTTTAAATTGAATAGCATCACACCAAATTGTTCTGTTTTCCATTTTCATCTCCTAAGGCACATTTGTACCTGTTTTTTTAAGTAATAATGAACTTATTATATCAAAGAAAGATAAACACTAGTGTTACTTTATCCCGTCTTCTAAATGAAATCCTGGAGAAAAATATGGAAATGTCTATATGATGCATGTAATTTGAATATGCTTTGCCGTCATATATCTCCGCTTTGTATACAAGTTCATCTAGATATTTTTGGATGTCTTCTAGATGGATTCTCAGATACACCTTGAACAGTCTTTGAACTGAATTGCATACCCTATCGACGGGATTTAGCATGGCATGAGATTCTTTTCCTTTGGAGTTCACGACCATTTCAGTCGAGTCACTGAATGTCCTGCCAAAATGTCCCTCGTCATGGATGACAATGGAATTCGGTGAAACATGGGAAGCAAACGCCGCTTCAGAGTCTCCGCTACTGGCATTTCCTTTTCCTCCAAGAACAGCAAGAATCTTTCCACTGTCATCGATGGCAACGGCAACCTGCCTGAGTTTTTTTGGCAGTCCCTTCTTCTTTTTTTGTTTATTTCCTTCACTGGAACACTGACATAGATGTGATCGGCATAGACTTTCCCCGATAATACCGAGTTTTACTGTGATTTCACCAAAGCCTGAAGCTTTCTCTTTCATAGACATACCGTTTGCACGGATACTCCTATCTGATGTGCGACCTGATGAAAGAAAACACCATCTGAAAGCATGGAAACCATGCGCCTTATTTGAACAGGCTTTAACTTGGAAGAATTCAGAATCGCTCCTGTTCTTGACAAAAAGAATCTGTGACACTCCTTGCAGCACCATCTTTGGTGATTATGTTCCTTTCCGTTCTTCTTTATGTTGTGTGAGTGGCAAAACGGACATTTATCAACGGCCCTCATAGTCATGTTGCAACAATCAAAAAGCTCATATCGGAATCCTCTCTGAATATTCTTAATGCAGCGTCACTATTCTACCTCTTTAGGCTTTTTCGGGATAATCAAGCAACACTATTGTTTATCCTTTTCAAACGGAATGCCGGAATTAAGCAAAACCTCATTTTTATCTTTGTCATATGTGCAACCAAATCGGATTACTAAATCCTCCCTAAATAGAGCATAGGAATCATCATAATATATAAGTTCGTAATGATCGTCGTCGAATACATGATCTACACCTCTGGCTATGTCATAATCATAAAATTCATGATCAAAATCTGGATCGACGCTTTCTAGGTTGTCTGCTTGGCAAAACAAATAATCCACACCGCATGATAGAAGCACTTTTAACTGATCACGTCCTAAGCAATATGGCATGGGCAAAAATAATTTTTCACACCCTACACAACAGTCTAAATAAACATACCTCAATTCTTTGCATTCCATCGTTTCTTTGATTTTTGGAACAGGTAAAGCCAACAAATCTAATTTTTTTCTTCATTATGAAAAATTACATCAGATACACGACATATAAGCTGATCATCTTTGTCATTTATTTCCCACCGATCAAACTCATAAATCAAATCACAGTCTTTAGATTCTTCGTAGAAGCACTCATGCTCTTCACTTTTTTCCCCATTTTGACAAACGCGATATACATTACCAGCTTCTAAGCGATACGTTCCATTGCGAGTATATAACATATCTTGTGCATGAATTTTATATCCACCAGACAGCAATAGAGCAATGTCAGATAAAACATCTTTTTTCTTGGTAAAATCAAGGTTGCATTTGATACTGTCGCTCCCAAAAACACAGGGAGAAATTTGCTTCAATGATCCTAATTTAGAAAATTGTTTCGCGATATTATTGATTATATCTTGAGCAAAAGAACTAGCATACAGCTTCTTTCTTGTGTCCAAATCGTCAAAACTATATTTATCGTCAATGTAATAATCGGAACAAAAGCAATTGTCATCTAATACTTCGATACTATCATTCAAGCATATTTTTTTTATATTTTTGCATCCATTAAAGGCAAATGGCTCTATTTTCTTCATATCATTCGATAAAATTATTTCTTCGTGTTTGTTTCCAAAGATAAATGCATTGCTTCCAAGTACTTCGACGCTAATGTTACCAATTGAATCAGGAAGAATTACGCTTTTTTCATCTTTTGCAAGGTACTTATTTAGCCTAATATATTTCTTGCTGTTTTTCGTCAAAACCACATAAAGCCAACTGCCAAATCGCGATTCGGGGGTTTTGCACGAAAAGAAATAGTGGACGCCTATACGATCATCATAAAAATGATTGCTGTCATCAGCGTTATTGCAAAGCTTGCTTTTGCTATGAAATTTTTTATATTGCTCTGCCAAGTTTTCTCGTGAATTCTCAAAAAACCACGTTTTTACAGATCTCTTTTTCGGGTCAAAAAGCCCTAGGATGTTGCATGGGATAAACAAAGATTTGATTTTTTTCGTTTGTTTCAAACAATTAGAGAAAACAGCCTTTGACATCTTAGAAATACAAAATTGAGAAAGATTCGGGTTGTCTGAGAAACAGTCATCAATTTGAGAGTTGTTCAACGATAAATCTATACTTTTTAAACTACTACATGAATTGAAACTGGAAGAAATTTCCAATTTAGATTTACTACATTGAACAAGCTTTAAGCTTTTTAATTTATGGCATTCCTCGAAAGAGGATGAAATAAGAGTCAAATCATCAGAAAAAGGCTCAAATTCACAAAAACCACAATTAATAAAAGATTGGGTGATTCTTTTGCATTTTTTGCTAATACAATTAACATTTGTTAAAGAGGGGCAATCTATGAAACTATTATCAATGCATTCCAAGGTGCCATTTATTGTAATGGTTTCGAGATTAGAGCAATGTTGGAACTGATTTGTGATATTTTTTATAGATTTCGGTAGTGAAATTGTTTCTAACGATGAATTGCCATCAAACACACCTTCATTGAACTCAACAATTTCTACTTCATTAAGATTTAATTTTTTCTCATCGCCAACATATTTAATTAATACTTTGTTTTTTATCCATAACTTACAATTTTCAAATTGTAACGTAATAAAATCGTCTTCGAATCCTTTAACGGGATAAGACGGCTTCGTTTTTTCCATAATAATTTCGTAATCACTACTAGCAATGAGATGATCGTAAAAAGAACGATTAAAGCTTTGAATTTTTAATCCCAATTCATGATTATAAAATTCTGACATAAAAGTATGAATTAGATTTAGATTATTAATTGCATCTTCATAATTGAAAAATCGTTCGGACTCATGTTTATGCTCGTTAATACATATTCCTAATTTAATAATTTTTTCATATATTTCTGATTCAATATTTATTGTATTTAGAAAATACTTTTTTACGTTTTCTTCTTTTAAAGAAGCGACCATTTTTTTGCTTCCATTGTTTACAAATAATTTTTTGAGTCAACAACTTTCATGATAAACGCTTCAGTCAAATCCATCAAAGAGTCGTAATAAGAATTCGATGATGCAGCTATATTAATTTCAACAGTCATATATCGTTGGTATAGCTTTCTATCGATGTCGTTCAAAAAAGAAAAAGGACAACTTTTTTTTTTGTAGTTGTCATTGGAACACAATGGATAACCGCAATATATACATTGTTTAGCTTTATTTGATATTTCTTTTCCACATTCTGGACATTTAATTAAGGCCATGATTCGTGAAGTACTACATATTTATGTTTCCCCTATAGTACCATTGTCTCCTTAATGAACGGGGGATTTCAACACTATAATTAACGAGTCTCTGTGGCCAAAAAGATTATCAATGATAGATATATCTTCTCCGTCCTTTTCAGTAAGATGTTTTTTTAATGCGCTCACAGCAATCTCATCTATTTGATTTTATCATATTGGATTAGGTTTTATTAAAAATTATCGAATAGTGGAGAATAGTATTGGTCATATTTTTCTTTATGACATTTTTTTTCTTCTTTTTCCACGCTTATTTCACTTTCGAATTAAACTATACCCTCCGTTTTTATCCATTTTTCACCTCATGACCTTTTTTTCAGGTTGACAGTGTAGTTGCAATGTACTCCGAAAATGAAAAAAACTGATAAATCGTGATTTTCAGAAAATGCCGATGATTATTTTTTTCACCTATTCCTTCCATCGTGTAAATATACCATCCACCTATCCCCGTGTCGATACGAGGTAGGTTGGGTGTTCGTTTTTGAAGTTGACCTATTTTCCCATACGAGTAATGCCCTGTTTTTTACCGGTTTACCGCCAATTAGCCCGCTTTTACAATAAAAAAGAGGCTTTTCCTCATTTTTAGAAAGAAGGAAATCCATCAATTTTTATCGATTTTCGTCTGCTTTCACCCGTTTTTTTACTCAGCAACACCACCGTCTCAACATGCATAGATTGGATGCAAGGAACAGGTCTACCAATACGAGGCACAGTGCGGGAGGAACATATCGACCACATTCCAAACCCGACTGTGCAACTGGCAATAATGAGACACATAGATAGTGTTGTTGGATAGATGTTATCCCTCTAAACCAATAATCGCTTTGCAATTGATTCATAGAAAAATATAATTTAATATAAATATGTCATTTTAATAACAAGGAGAAAAGAAATGAGTCACTTGAAAATCATCGATGCGAAATACAAAGCCGGAGATGATATTGATTTCGGCACGGTAATCGGAGAATTGAAGGTAGAAGACGAAAAAGGAAATATCATCTACTATACCAATGATGAATTTGATAGTTGCCCGACATTTTTAAAGACGGATAAAAGTGTCCTTGATATGTTGTTCAATAACAACCCCGAAGATGAAGAAAAAATTCAAGATTTGCTTGATAATTCAATCAATAACGTTTTCGAATATGAGCCTCTCCTTTCAGACAAGGAAAATCCATTGTTCCTGGTTTATCGTTATTTAACCTATTTAGTACGCTCTGAAAAGGATAAAACAGAACAATTCATAAAAAACACTATCGGGAAATATATTGATGAAATCACAATTCCAAAATGTGATATCGGAGAAGATATGGAAGACGAATAGATTTTATAATCATCAATAAGCATCTTATCGCTTTAACAGCCAACAATGAATATACTGTTTCATTTCCAAAAGGAAGCTTCATTGATTCTCAGGTAAGCTCTTCTCTAAATTCTTATAAAAAGAGCAATGATTTTTTCTTGTCATTCTTATTTTTCTGATTTTATAATGTTGTGTTGTATCCTGAAAATGCAAAAAATCAGAAACAGTAATTTCACGGAAAAATGGTGATACAATAAAAACGCAGAAAGGAAGGTGGACGAAAAATGGACGACGATTTCTTTGAATGGTGGAACTGGTATCTCACGGACGAAGAGATGAGACTCGAGGAGGAAGCAAGAAGAAAGCAACTCGATGATCTTCTCTCCCCTACCCCAAGGGACGATTACGAGGCGGCGAAGAAGAAATGGGAAGATAATTCAAACGTTGACCGATTCATCAAAGAAACAAGAGAATTCCTCGATAAATTGGACAAAGAAAAATAAGCCGAATGCCTTCGTTGCGGAACAGGTAGACGTGCATGACTCAGAATCCTGTGGGCAACACCATTACAGAAGGCCAATATTGATTCATCATACTTACCATTGATTATCACACTATTATTCTTTTCACCCAGCATATCGTATAGGGTGATCAGGAAACAATCGTGTTGATCATTCAGCTGAGGTTCCTTGAACTTCAGTTTTTTTGTATACGTTGTATATCTTCTTAAGGCCGCTTCCGTTCCTTTCTATTAAACCAACCATCTCGAAGCAACGGCATATAGTCTATTCCTCCTAATAGATGGTATCGAATCGAGACTGTATTCATCAGGCTTTTTTGGGAGGAGCCACCCCGCAAAATGAAGTTTTTGAGGTGTATCAATAAAATGATTTTTTTCTTTTCCTCCAAGCCTCATGCACACTTCTAGTATATTTTCGGAACGCTTTAATCGCTCATCCGACTTCAAACCATACAAAAAGGAGGAACGCGTCCTCCTTATCTCAAATCTAATCAAACAACGATTTCAATCAATCGGTCGATGGAGTCGACGACATCATCGAAGGCTATTCCTTTGGCATGCTTTTAATGGGCAAGTCCTACGCTTAAAATCGTTTCCCATCGCCTATGAAATCCATCAGATTAACATGGAGGATTCCATTTCTCTTTTGCAGCATATAGTCCGTTGTCATCACGTATTTTTTATAGTTATCTCGTATGCTCTCCAATGGTCTGTATTCTCGATCTTCCGTATCTTTGCTCTGCAGCATCTTATAGGCCACCTGCACATAGGAATAATCCATATTGCCGTCTCGGAGGATGAAATCGCATTCCAGTTTTCCGATGCGACCTACGCTTACCGCATAATCGAGGCTTCGTGCATATAGATACACGATATTCTCCAATGCTGGCCCGTAATTGATCCGGTTGTCCGTGTTCATCGCATAGTAAAAGCTCAAGTCGGCAACGTAATACTTTTGTTCCCCCGAAAGTGCTCTTTTCGATTTCATATCAAATCTTTTGCACTCATACAGAATTTTGGCATCAACCAACGTTTTTATATACCGAGTCACCGTCTGACGGCTGATGGCCATACCATTTTTGAGAAGGGCTTCGTGCAGGCTGTTGATGCTAGTCGTTGCACCGAAATTGTTAATGATGTAGTTCCTAACCAGCTCAAAGGACTGAACATCTTTGATTTTCACCCTTCGTTTGATATCTTTTTCAAAGATTTCATCGATAATCCCCCTCACATAAGTACGTTTATCCGAAAGATTGTCGATTTTGATGGCACGTGGAAATCCGCCTTCCAAAATATAGTGGTTCAATTCTATTTCGGCGTTGGCATCGATATCCCGCCCATAAAATTTCTTCATGTCCTCGTATTCGTCAAATGTCAGCGGAAACATTTCGAATTCCAAATACCTGCCGGTTAATTTCGTTACAAGTTCTCCGCTGAGCAAGTAAGAATTAGAGCCGGTTATGAAAATCGAATAGTCTCCTTCGGACCGAAATCCGTTGATTACTTCCTCAAAGCCTTCCACGTTCTGAATCTCGTCTATGAAAAGGTATTTCATCCCTTTCGCTTGCGTGGCGGATTCGATTAATGCATCTAACTGCTCGGCGCTTCGAATACTTTTGTACCCACGTTTATCGAGATCGATGTAAATGATGTTGCTTTCCGCAACGCCATCCCCTTTTAGTTCTTCCGCTATCGTTTGCATAAGGCTGGATTTTCCGCATCTGCGTATGCCGGTTATCACCTTAATGAGGTCGTCGTCATGGAAGAACGCGCGCATTTTGGACAAATACTTTTCCCGTTTGTATAGTATCATAGCCTGCCTCCTTTGCCATTATTATACACTACAGCCTCACTATTTCATAGTTATCGTGGCAATTTTTTATATTTTCTAAATATTTGCAACGACAACAAGCAAATTAAGAAATCAATTGTTGAAATAAACCTACCCGTGTCGCATAAAAAGCGAAGCCTCTTCAGGAAGTAGTCGAAAAAACACCTAGAGTAGACGGCGTTCGCGCTGACGCCTTTCTCCTTCAGGATGCTTCCCGGATATTTTAAAAATGTTTTCATTAGTTTGTTCCCACCATTTCAAGCTTAAATAATCTTGTTTTTTACAAGCCACCAGTAATGCTTACCAATAGCAGTTAGTTCGCAAGTATCGGAATGCATCGCTGCATAAAACGTATGTTTTTCATTAGATGGTCGAACGAGACCATTACTAGTTGCCTTTTGAAGCGGCCCAAATATTTTTCCGTTTTCTTCCTGAAAATAAGGTCTCTTTAAATCTTCTTTTCCTATTTCCTTGATTCCAGGGTAATTGGTTGGCTCATAAGAAGGGTTGAGTTGAAACATAGCTTTTTCAGTTGAGAACAACTTCATTAAAGCCCTCATTTCTACAAAAGACATTTTGCTATTTGCAACACGCAAGGTAACAAAGCAGATGGAAGCTTTGAAAAAGAAAATTCGAGAAGCAATAGCTGAAGAAAGGAAGAAAAAGAAGCCTAAGTCACATTTTTCTAAAGAAGAAAGAGAGCTAATGGATGAAGTTAAAGCTCGAGGAGATAAGATTTCAGAAAAAGATGTCGTATTTATCACTAAGGATAAAAATGGTAAAATAGTGTGGCTAGAGAAAGGCAAATTAAAGTCTGAGTCATCGAAGCCTTCTGGGTTGAAACATATAATTGAGAAACACGCTTCCGAGTTGAAAAAGAATGGAATATCAATAAATCGGATACCAGAACTGATTAAAAAAGCTGTTGAAGAAGCGAAAATCGTTGGAATAAGTGGCGTGGATAGACCTGTATATGAGACCACATTTAATAAGCAAATTGTTCATTTAGCAATTACGATAGGTGACAATGGTTATATAGTTGGAATTCATCTCACCAATAAATGGAAGGAGAAAAAATAAAATGAAAATACTTAAATTGATGCTTGAATACGGTTGCTATCCGATTTGGACTTATGAGAAAAAGGGTGTCTTAACGGAAAATGATTTTCCCGAAGAAAACCCTCCAAGTCAGCGTCTGGATGAATTAAAAACAATCATCGCGAAAGAATACATGGCTACTTTTGTAAACGACGTTCATGAATTCTCCTACAAAGGTTTTTCATCGAAAGAAGAATGCCAAAAATTTGTTGACAAATTAAATGAGTTTCGTTCCTTAGTTGAGAAAGAATACTCAAAAAAATATAAAATTATCGATGATTTTGATGATTATTCCGAAGAGCTGAAATAATTGTGGAGTCCTATGATTTTGTTGATCAAGCAAAATAAGCAAAAGCCATCACTTTACCTTTATGAAAACTGCAGGGGCTGTTAGCTGTTAAATATCTATTTCCTGATACTAAATAAGTTAACAGTCCTCTTATTCAATTGCTTATTGCTATCTTCACCTTAATGAAGTTCTACAGGACTTTCACTCTTTCCCTATCTCTTTGCGATTTGAATACTACGTGTGTCCAATTTATCTTCTTCTTAAATTTGCCAAAAGTCCCGTGTTTATCGCATTATTTACGGGTTAATAGCACCACCGTCTCAACATGCATAGATTGGACGTAAGGAACAGGTTTACCGATAAGAGGCACAGTGTGGAAGGAACAGGTCTACTGCGTTCAAAACATGACTGTGCAACTGGCAATAATGATATACATATATAGTGTTGGTGGATAGATGTTATCCCTCAAGGCAAAACTTTTATGTAGCAAATTAATCAATGATATGTTCATTGTCGTGCTTTTAATCATGTTCCTCATGTTCCCATCATGTTCCTTGCGAAAACATTTTGGTATTAGTCCATCTTACTTTTCTCTATGTATTTTATGTGTTTTGATTTACTATTTGCGTTATGAGTCAATGTGAAATACGTATCTCACAATAACGATATTTTCTAAGAGCCTTAGTCATATTCCAGCATTTGCAACAATGGCCCAAGATACATTTTTATCACTTTTTGTAGAATATAGTCGACATTTATTGACAATTGGTGTAGAATATAATCGACAAAAGGAGAGAACCATGGATCACGAAACGCTCAAGCAAATCATCTTTGACCAACATGAAGTTATTAAGAAATCTCAAATCGTAAGTCGTGACTACGTTTTTGATAAAAACGCCAACTATGTTCTTATCGGTCTAAGGCGTTCTGGTAAATCAACGCTTCTATACAAACGAGTTCAAGATCTCGTTTCGAGCAGAGTGGATTGGAAGCAAATTATATACATCAATTTTGACGATGAACGATTGCTCGGCTTTCAAGCAAGCGATTTTGAAGACATTTTGCTTACCGCTGAAGAAATCACAAGTCAAAAGCATTACTTCTACTTCGACGAGATTCAAAATATCGATGGCTGGGAAAAATTTGCTATCCGAATGGCTAACGCCAAGGAGAAAGTCGACATCACGGGAAGCAACGCAAAAATGCTTTCTCACGAAGTATCTGCAAAATTAGGCGGACGATATCTAACGAAAATCATCCACCCTTATTCCTTTAAAGAATTCCTCAGAGCAAAATCATTGGAAGCAAGCTCCGCTTTTTCCGTTTCTGACCGTGCTGAAATCGCAAATGCCCTTCGTGAATTTTATCGATTTGGAGGATTTCCCGAGTCACTCGCTTCCGTTGACAAACGTGAATACGTCTCCAACATTTATGAAAAAATTTTGTTGGGCGACATTATCACCCGTAACGCGATACGCAGCGAAAACGGCATGAGGGTCTTAATAAAAAAGATTGCAGGCACCATCTCCCAAGACGTTTCCTATACCAATCTTTACCATGCTTTGAAAACCATCGGCTTCTCCCTCTCAAAAGACACGATCATTGATTATTGTTTTTATGCCAATCAGAGTTTTTTACTGTTTACTCTAAAAAACTACTACGCCGCATTTGTTGACAAAGAGAGCAATTCAAAATTCTATTTTTCCGACAATGGCATCTTGAACTTATTCTTAGCTCAAGACGACACCTCCCTCTTTGAAAATTTGGTTGCAGTCTCGTTAAAACAGAAATATCAAGACAAACTCTATTATTTGAAAAGCAGCAAAACCAAGATTGATATCGATTTCTTGGTTGATGAAGAGAATATCGCAGTTCAAGCTTGTTATTCCATGGCGAACGCGGAAACCGCCAACCGAGAAGTTGGACAATTAAAAAAACTAGACGCGACAAATCCTGGGAAATATAAGCTCATGATCATAACGATGAACGAGACAGGGAGCATTCCCCTCGAGCACAACGTGATCCACATCATAAAACTGCAGGATTTCTTGCTTTCAAATTAAAATAATGGGTTCTTGTTTGTTTTCTATAGAAATGATGTCACTTTAAATTTAATGAAAAAGCTTATAGTCAACGACTATAAAGTGCTTGACACATTAAAAGAAAATCCCAATCAAACAAGGGAAAACATCGCATCGGAGCTTAAAATAAATAAAAGAACAGTTCAGAGATGCTTTGAAAAGTTAGTCACATATGATTATGTGATAAGGGATGGTTAAAAAATAGGTTATTGGGAAGTCTTAAAGAAAAAATAGCCTTCTTTGAAATGGTAAGACTTTCCAAGACAAGAGATTTTCACCCCATCCCTTCCATATAACATGGATAAAGGTCACCTATCCCCGTATCGATACTAGGTAGGTTGGGTGTCCATTTTGATGGTGGACCTATTCCCCATACGAGTAATGCCCTGTTTTTTACCGGTTTACTGTCACTTAACCCATTTTTGCAACAAAAAAGAGGATTTCCCTTATTTTTAGAAAGTAGGAAATCCGTCAATTTTTATCGATTTTTGGCCTTTTTCACCCGTTTTTTTACTCAGCAACACTATCGTCTCGACATGCATAATTTTGCCTCAAAAAAATGTCCCAAATACAACCAAGGTTATGAAGTCGACCTCTTTTGTAGACCTGTGTGACTGACAGTGCAACAGGTAAAAGGTAACTACCTTATTAGAAAACGATGAGATCGATATGTCTTTATCATTGTTTCGATAATATTTTAGAAAACGAATTTTTGTTAAACAAATAATTCAGTGGGCCTTTTATTCACATAAGTCCTAAATTTGTTCAAAGGAAACCCGATTTCCATCGTTCTTCTTGAAATTCAGCTTTCCGCCCCAAGAGATACCATACAGATAGCAATTCTCTTCAAATGGCCTTTGGTTTACATCATCGTAATAGCAAATATAATAGCCGACGTGGCCTTCTGAAATATCTATTGAGCCAAAATCAAATGTGTCTGTCACAAAGCCCTCATAATGCATGATGACCCCATCGGTAGTGCCCTCAATTGTTTCATAAGATAAAGGATATTTTTCGTCGTCAGGGAAATCGTCGAGATTAATATAGTCACATTGAAGTTCATTCCCCGCTTTATCTTCAATTACTCTATTGATTACAAATGTCCCATAACCAGGATTGCATCCCCATAGATCATTTTCCCAATCTTTTGCAAATCCTTTTCTTGCACCTATATAAACATTAAAGGTTGCATTTAAGGATTGCTCTTTTTCCGCTTTAAAAGCCAGTCCAACCTGACTTGTTGAACTAGATGGGCCGTAATACTTATTAAAACCAACTTCAACAAAGGTTTTATTTGACAAACCACCGTTGCAACTAATCAATGCCATGGCGTTAGCAAATAAAGTCAATAATTTAGTTCTTTTATATTTCATACCAAAAACTCCAAATTATGCAGATGTTTTTCTATAATTAGTGATATAGAATTGATTTTCACTCATACCTGTTCTTGTTCCAAATACCATGTCATCAATTGACAGTTTGCCTTTATTTCGACTACCCGTTGCGGTTGCAGTATCAGTTTATTACGCAATTTCTGATTGCCTCAGAGTAAGTCATACAATGCTCTCCTATTTGTTAGATTATGATAAATGTAACACTTTTCACACTAGGTTTCAATGAAGATAGGGGAAACATTGAGACTTCGAAAGTCATCACTTTTTTAAATGAATGAGGTCTATCCTGTCGGTTCTCAAAAAGAAAAGCCCTATTACTCTCTCTATTTTCGCACTTATCTCGCTTTCGAATCAAACTATACCCCTGTTTTTGACCCTTTTTAGGCAAAAAATCGTTTTTCCAGGTTGCCTGTGTAGTTGCAGTCTACTCCGAAAACGCAAAAAATCTGAAAATCGTGATTTTTCGAAAAAGCCGATAAATACGGACTTTTTCACCTATTCCCCCCATCGTGTAAACATATCGGTCACCTATCCCCATATCGATACGAGGTAGGATGGGTATTCGTTTTTGAAGTGGACCTATTTTACCATACGAGTAAAGCCCTGTTTTTTTTCCGCTTTACCGCCACTAAACCATTTTTGCAATAAAAAAGAGGATTTCCCTCATTTTTAGAAAGAAGGAAATCCGTCAATTTTTATCGATTTTCGGTCTTTTTCAGCCGTTTTTCTTACTCAGCAACACCACCGTCTCAACATGTGTCGGCGACATGCGAGGAACATGTCCACTGACGTATGATTTTTCATATGTCTACTGGATGGTGAATACGAGGTAAGTCGTATCGGATGCGCAATCAAATACATTCGATTTGCTCGTTTTGAGCTGATTATCTGAACCTGTATTTGCCTTTGCCTTTCACCTGCTCCACCACATTTAGATTTTGGAGGTAGCTGATGTAATTAGTGCTAGCCGACTTCGAGGCGTTGAGGTAAGACACGATGTCCGCCCGGCTGAACTCTTCGTTGAAGAAACGATCAAAGATGGCGGTCAGCGTTTTCCTGATGGAATTGGAATACGTTGATCTGTTGATGATGCCTATCGCGTCCACGCTATTAATCTTTATCCTCTCGCCTTCAAAGTCCAAATTTTGGTCTTTCGTAGCCAAATCCATTGCCCTATAGGAATATTGAAGGTACTTCGTGCTTATCGGTATCATGACGGATGTGATGTCGATGTTCTCGTCGTATTCCTGATAATGGATGCCATCGCTTCCGTTCTCAACCATGGCGCGTTTCGCTTTGCCGACCCCAGAGCCGAAAGACTCGATAAGATCGAGAGATCTGAACATCTCACGGATAGAGGGATTCTCATACATCCTGTTTGGGAAGGAATCTTTCGTGTTTAGGTCTTGTATTGTTATTGGTGGAATCGGCTTGTTGTAGTTGGTTATCACAATGGAGTCATCATAGACATATACTTGGACGCTTCTAGGGTTTTCGTAGTTCTTATGCACGATGGCATTCGTCAAAAGCTCTTCGACCGCGGAATACGGGTAATTGTATATGGTCTCGCTTTTGAGGTCGTCTTTCACGCGGAGAGTCAGGGATTTCAAATAGGCATTATTGATCTCGTCCATGGCGTTCCTGAGTTGCTTTCAAATAGGCCCTCTGAACTCCTTGGATGACATCACCGATTCGCCCGAGGCGCTTTTGTGAATCAGCTCGACGTAGGAATAAGGGATGAATTTTTCCGGACTTCTGGAGAACATGAGCAAAGCGAAATTCTTCACCATGCCCGTTTCAACATCAACAAGCCCCATATGCTCCGCCATATCCTGTTTGGACAGGTTCTTGGTGTTTTCCCGGTCGGTGGATGCGTTGAGGTATTCCCTTATATAGTCAACGTCGAGGTCATCGATGGTGGCAACGTTAGAATATTTTTCCGTGAAATGGTAGTCTGAGAACTTCTTAAGAAGCTCGAATTCCTCTTTGATGGAAGCGAGCCGAGAGTCTCTTTCAACGCGAACGTACCTGCCTCTTTTGAGATTGACGGTTTTGTCCTTTTCAGCCTTCTCAAGGACCTCGTATGGACCGATGTTGTTGTTCGAGAATGCGAAAATGACGAAGAAGCGGCCGTCTATTTCAGCGTGCGTCATCGCGTAATTTACTTTAGGCTTTATGAATCCAATCAGGGATTTCAAGGAATTCTCCACGGTCTCGATCTGGCTCTCGTCATATCCGAGGATCGGCCTTATCGGCGTGCCTTTCAATTCGGGCTCTTTGTGCTCTTCTACGCCCACCAAGATCATGGACAGATTCCTGTTCATGAGGTTGTTCGAGAAAGCACACATCGTCTTCAAGATGCTATCTCTCTAGAGATGGGATTTTTTGTACTCGATGCAGTCGGATTCGAGCTTGCATTCTCTGAGGTACTGCAAAGCTATCTTTTTAATATCGTCGGAATTCATTTTATTACCAAATCATAAGAAAGTAACCTGTAAAGTAACCTGTAAAGTAACCGGAAGGTACCCAGTAAAGTAAAGAAGGAAGAAAAAACGTGATTCAGTCAAGATAGAAACCATTGATGGATGGCAGACAAACGAAAGTGAGTGTTCGTTCCATGACTTTGCTTAAAAAGAAGAAATTGAGTTTCGCTTGGAAGACGACAAAATATAAGTTTAGAACGAATAAGCAGCTTTTATTCCCAACCAAGATTGCTTTATTCCCAACTTTTCTGCTGGCTTTGGTTGGGAATACAGGGGATTTTGAGAGCAGGCAGCTATCAAAAGTTTCCATATGTTCCCGTTTGTCAAGGCACCATACGAGGTAGGTTGACAACGCATTGGGGGTAGGGATATGTTCCTTCTATATTGACGAGAACCGATTTTATATAAACCGGTTGCATAGTAGAAAAAGAATATTGGACCAACTAAATCAACTAAAAGCCACGAATATATGCGCTATTTCCTCAAAGCAAGCAAGCAGACATTTTCGATGTGTGTCGTCGACATGCGATGAACATGTCTACCAATACAGGGTAGGTCATGGAAGGAACATGTCTACTGAATGCATTTTTCAACAGGTTTACTGGAAATTTCAGACAACATCCCTAGTATGAGGAAAGTATTGAGTTTTACAAGATTCCATAGCGCTTAAGATGGCTAAACCTTTCATTACTATCCAACGCAATGATAACTGCAATCTAGACGACGTTTCTTGTATCTTCCCAGCTCCAGACCATTGGAGGAACGCTCTGCCCCTTTACTTCATTCAATTCGCCTTTCAATATCCCGACTTATTAGATTCGATTCTCTCAATATAGCCTTTTTCCTTCAAAACAGAGATGATCTTATCGATGGAAGTTTTACCTAAATGACAGATAATCATCAGCTGCGGCTTAGTAATATTTGGGTTGTTCCTTATCTCAGCCAGGACTCTGGTTTGGGAATCGTTCAAGGATTTATCACTCACTTTATTACCCACTTTATCACCCACTTTATCACCCACTTTATCACTCACCTCGTTGATGAAGTTGAACGGAATAGTGACAGTGATGTCGTTGTCGGAGAAATCAAACGCCCCTTCTCCGTATTCAGACGAAATAACAAGCATTCCTCTCAATTTAACGATAAAGGGATACCAAACAATTTAATTTCAAAAGTAATCAAGAAAGCTGTCAAAGAAGCTAAAATTGTTGGCACAAGTGGCAAGAACAGAGATGTCTACGAAACGAAAGTAAATGGAAGGGTTGTTCATATAGCAATTACCATTAGTGATAATGGTTATATTGTCGGAGCACATCCAACATCTACATGGAAGGAGAAAAAATAGAATGAAAAAGAAGTTACAATTATTGCTTGAATATGGTTGCTATCCAATTTGGTCATATGATGAAAATGGCCAACTCATATGGGATGATTTTCCTAAAGATGATAAACCTGATCAACATTTAGAGAAACTAAAAGAAACTATATCTGATGAGTTCGATTCATTATACGTCAACAACGAACACGAGTTTTCTTCAAAAGGCTTTGATTCAAAAGAAGATGCAAGAAAATTCATTGCACACTTAGATAAGTTTAGAACTCTTGTAAAAGAACGATATTCAAAAGACTATGAAATAGTAGATGATTTCTATGATTTTTCCGCTGAGGCAAAATAAGTAAGTTTCATTTGATTACAAACGAATATTATCCTATTAATTTCAGCAAAAAGGCGGCATATGCACGAATGCTATATGCCGCTTTTATATAGAGGAGGATGCGAGGACAATATGTTTCCATACTCTACATCAGTTAAATCAAGCAAAATTTCAGTACTAAAAAATTAAAAAAGCATGTATTTATCGACTATTTCTTAATTTCCAACTTAACAACAGTCTCAACATGTGTCGGCGACATGCGAAGAACATGTCTACCATTACGAGGTAGGTTATGGAAGTGACATGTCTACTGGATGCGTTTTTCAACAGGTCTACAGGAAATTCAAGACAACATCCCTAGTAGTTGGGGACATATCGCAGCATTTTGTGCTATAAGGTCGCAAACGGCTTGGATGAAACAAGCCTGTAGTCGTCATCATGCTTGTAGAAATGCTCCATGAGCCAATAGATGCCATCTGTTCCTCTCTTGAGCTTCTCCGACAGGAGTCTCATCGTTATCGGCATGACCTGGAATACGCTGATGTATTTATGCTTCGTGTAATAACATTTCACGACACTAGGCGTCTTGAAAACCTCAGGCAGAAGCAATACCGTTCCGCAATATTTCCCTTTGATGCCCATGTCTATCGTGTCGGAGATGGTTATGGCGTCCTTCTCGTTGTAGGCGTATTCCGCCGTGGACCAAAGAAGGGAGTTCAGGAAGAGCCATCCTGTGGTTGATTCACTTACTTCCACTTCCGGAGAGACCAGCATCATGTATTCGTTGCGTCGGTTCGTCTTCCTGCCCCATCCGATATCGCGCTCAGGCATCAGATAGTCGCTTGCCCCTATGGTGCAAAGCTTCCCAAATGGCATATCTTCCGTTGGCTTGAACGCCAATGTCGTTATGGGCTTCATACCGGTAGGCAAAACGGTCTTCTTCAGATTCATGCTGAAAACAGGTTCGTCCTTAAGAATCGTCTTGTAATGCTCGCGAAGCTTCTGGTGCCTTTTGCTTTCCATATCATTCTCCAGCATTGTTGGAAACGTCTTTTAGGTAATAGCCACCCGTTTTCCTGGAGCCCCTCAATTCGATGTACTTGCCCAATTCCCTTCGTATCGAATTTCTTACCATATTCAAAGTAATTCCTTTGTCGTCAGCGGATAGAATCTCATAGATCTTATCAGCCTTTATTCCCGGATTGCTTTTCACCGTTCTTATGATGGACAACCCCAAATCGTTTATTTCGTCATTTATTTCGTCATTGTAATTTAGGTTTGGGAGATACACGATGAAGAAGTTCTCTCTGTCATAAAACTCGGGCTCCTTGCCGGTGCCTTTGTAGGCATTCAGGGTTCTCGGTATTCCCGTTCCATAATTCTCAATCAAGCCTAGTTTATCAAGCAGATGGACCAACCTCTCATTTCTGTAGGTCTGCACCCCTTTCAGCATGTCTTCTAGCGTCGTCTTGTACAACCCGCCAGGGCTGGTTATCTTGGCTTTGTCCTTGTAGAACTCTATCTTGATGTTCGACCTGATGAAATAGTTCGTGTGGCAGAAAGCATTGAGGACAATCTCCCTTAGGGAGTTACCGGGGTAAGACGATGTCTCGATCCTTTTCCAGGTTTTCCTATCGATGACCGCGGATACGTCGTTCATTCTCTCCGCCTGATCTTGGGTATAATATTATGGCACAGGAATTCTATAAGGAATTGAGGAAAAAATGATAGTAAAAACTAATTTATATGATTTAGTTTCACTATGGGATAACCCTGATTTAAGCGAAAAATATGTTAGATTTGAATTGCAATGGAATAAAACTAAGAAATATCGTCATGACGAAATCATTCAAATCAGAGACTTAATTAATACACTTTCACTTCAATATGAACAGTTAGATGGTTTTATTTATTCATATCAAACTCCACAAATATGTAAGGAATTTGATTTGCTTAAAATTGATGAATCTAACTTAATCGATATAGAAATTAAGGGTGAGAATCCATCTAAAGCTAAAATCTTAAAACAATTGCAGCAAAATAGGCATTATCTAGGAATTTTAAATAAGAGTTCTAGATATTTTTGCTATGTCCAGAAGGAAAAGACAATTTTAGAGCTGCTAGATAATGATTTGCGTGAAATAACAATAGATGACTTAAAAAGTGCTATTTTGCTTATTAAAGATAATTATGATATCAATTTAGATGAGCAACTTTCTGCAAATCATTTCTTAGTTTCTCCTTTGAATTCCACCATTAAATTTCTTAACAATCAGTATTTTCTAACTGAGCAACAAAGAACATTTAAAGATAAAATATTTGAAATCTTAAATAATCCTGACTGTAAATTTATTGGCTTAACAGGAAATGCAGGTACTGGTAAAACGTTGCTTCTATACGATATTGCTAAAGAATTAATGTCTAAATACAAAGTTTTGATAATACATTGTGGAATTTTATGTGTAGGACACGATCTTTTAAAAAGTGATAAGTTTGATATAATTTCAATAAAAGAATTGAAAGGTGATGATAAAAGTAAGCTAGATATATTGAGTAATCATGACATTATTTTAATCGATGAAACTCAAAGGATTTATAAATCACAATTTGAATTTATAAAAGAATTTACATTAAAAAATAATGTACGTTGTATATTCTCATTTGATGAGAATCAAACATTGACTAAAAGCGAAAAAAGAAATGAAATTTCAAAAGAAATTAATGACTTGTGTGGCAAATCTATTTATAAGCTTTCAAATAAAATTAGAATTAATAGAGAAATAGCAAGTTTTATTCGAATACTATTTGGAAAAGAAAATATTCAGCCTAATCAACTTTTCCCAAATGTAAAACTTTACTATAAACCTAAGAATTCATGGAGATCTTTTATTGATTATTTAGAAAATAAACAAGGGTATGTTTATATCCCTTATACACCATCTATGTATAATTTTGATTATTACGAATATAATAGAGATACATCAACAAATACCCATCATGTTATTGGTCAAGAGTTTAATAAAGTAGTAATGGTTTTAGGTGATATGTTCTATTTTAAAGATGGCAAATTGTCATCGTTCAAACATCCTAATAGTGATTATCTTTATACTTCATTATTGTATCAAGGTTTAACGCGAACACGAAATGAACTGGCTCTTGTTATTACTCAAGAAAGCCTTTTTTCTTCAATTTTAGATTTATTCAATTTCACTAAGAAATAAATTATCTTCTTTTCATCGTTGCCATATAACAATCACTATCTTCGTTCCAGACAACATTGACTAAAACCCAACCTTCATACTGTCTTTCGTTGAGTTCTCTTTCTAAATCGATAGCACTATCTGTTTCGTAGGTTTTATATTCCATAAATAGAATCCTCCTCACCATTATATACTGAATTTCCCCTAGACTTTTCTCATTTGGGAGGAGTTTTTTTAAGTTTTTTTTCTAAAAGACATTGTAGCTAGCGTTGATTTATACAATTAAGAATCCTTATGATGATTCGATTCGCAAGCAATAGAAATGCCCAATAAAAGCCTAAAATCCCCATGTCTACTTCATACATATCTACCGATTTTTTTGGCGAAAAACTGATTTTTTACTAAAAATCGCCAAAATTGAAAAAATGCCGATAGAATCGGCACTTTTCCACATATCCCCTGTTACGATATCCTTTTTTAGATTTTTAAGATTTAGCCGAAAATGTTGAAAAAACGAGTTTTTTTAGAAAACTAAGAATGCCCAAAAACCTCGATTCTATCAAGCTTTTTTGAGTGTTAGACCTACTACTGTTTCAACATGATGCGAAGTAGGGAACATATCCACACCTTGTACTGAAATGATTGAATAATCATTCTTCAATAGATTTAAATCCCTAGCTAATGTAGCAGGGTCACAAGATATGTATGCTACTTTTTCAGGACCGTTTTTTATCAAGGCTTTAATGAACTCTGGCGTTGTTCCTTTTCTTGGAGGATCTAAGACTATACAATCGAAATGCTCATCAGTTCTTTGAAGATATTCAGTTGCATCATCTAAGTGAAAGTTAATGTTATTTATATGGTTGTTTTTAGCATTTGTCAAAGCATCTTCATAAGAGCTGCTCTCTATTTCTACACCGACAACTCTCTTAGCTTTGTCAGCCATACAAATTCCAATTGTACCAGTTCCGCAATATGCATCTAATATAGTTTCTGTTCCGTTTAGATTAAGGCCTTCGATTGCTTTCCCATAGAGTTGATCTAAAAGAGATGGATTCGTTTGATAGAAGGATTTGGCTGATATGATAAATGTCTTTCCGAGAATCGAATCTTTTATATGGCCATCGCCATATACAACTTTATCGAGCATTCCTAGAATGACATTTGTTCTTCTCTTGTTTAAATTCAGTGTTATCGATTTAACTTCAGGACATATATCTATCAAATCTTTTACTATGTTATCGAGATTTGGAATTTCAAAACTTGTGACGACTAATGTGACTAAAGCTTCTTGGTAGTTGTAGGAAGTTCTGATCAATATATGACGTAATAGTCCTACTTGTGAATCCTCATCATAAGCCTGAATATTATATTTGTTCAATATGGTTAAAAGGTTGGTCAAAACTATATCGGATAATTTGCTTTCGATTGGACAATGCTCCATTTCTACTAGCTTATGGGTGTTAATTCTATAATATCCACTGACTATTTTTTTCTCTTTAGCAGAATACTTTACAGGTCTTTGTATTTTGTTTCTAAATCCATCTTTTAAAGGACAAGGAATTGTTGGCTTTACTTCGATATCGAGATGGGTGAACTTCTTTATAAGATTTCTTATGTTTTCTTGTTTATAGATAAGCCTTTTTTCGTATCTCAAATGACCTAGATCTGATATTCCTGTCTCTGTCAATTCAAAAGGGCATTTGACTCTATCAGGGCTTTTTTTAGTGACTTTGATCGTGTCACCAAAAGCAACTTTTCCTTTGACAGCTCTAAGCTGTACTTCACCTTCCTCACCAGGAAGGAGTCCTCTAGCGAAAAGAATGTTATCGTTATCTTTGCATACACCTTGCCCTAAATCATCCAATCCTGTACATTTGGCACTAACAATAGGAAGGTTTTTATATATAGTTTTTTCACTCATTTTAAATAGTCCTTTTAGTTTTTATCATCCATAGAATCACTCAGCTTATCGAAGGCTTCACCATCATCCACACTCTTGTTTTCAGCTCTTGTTCTCGAATGTGGATCCTTGACACTACCTTCGTCGTTTAAGACATCTATTCCATATAGATTCTTAAATCTTTGGCATTGATCATCACACATCTCTTTGGCATAAGAGATCAGTTGAAGAACTAATCCCTTTGTGTTTGGATTGGCCGAGAATACTTCGTCCATATATGACATGAAGATTCCTGTGACTCTCAGTACTAACTGATATAATGCGACAGTTGATAAGTCAAAGAAGAATTGATCGTTTGAATAGAAGAAAACAGGTGAGGAATGTGTGACTTCACTGGCTGTTTCGTACCATTCGGAATATTTTGAAAGTCCGGCTAAGAATTCTATTCCATCCCTGAAGTTCAATTTAAAATCATGTAATTGGTTGTGATCCCATGACATCAATTCAGCACGATATTTTTCAAATAAAGGATAGTCCTCAGATTCGATAGATGGACCTCTAATGATTTTAAAGGATCCTTCTTTTCCATTTGAGTCACGAATAGAAACAGCGTATTTTTCAAATAGCTTTCCTTTCTCTTCCAGTGTTTTGTATTCTGGGGTTTGATAAAGCCATCCGTATTCGATGAACTTCTTCATATCTTTACTCTTCAATCCGTGAGACTTTAAATCAGCTTTTAAAGCTATGAATATTTCGTCTGTTCTCTCTTTGGATTGTATAGATCCTCTAAAGGCGTTATCGTAGATGATATGTTGGACATATTCATCCTGCATAGGCTTTCCATCTTTGACTAGAATTGCAAGGATGCATTCTGCTTCATGCAATGTTCTCCACGATACATATGCATCACTAGCTAAACCTTGCGATAACATTTTTAAAGTTCCATTTGATTTTGAGAAAATCCTTCCGAACAAATCGTTGATTAAAGTCTTCTGAGGATTGTTTTGTATGAAAGGAAAATTGAGATTTATAAGCTCAGTAATCAAGGCTTTTAAAGCAGTGTTGACTGGTGAATAAGGACTTAAAGAAGATATTTTAAGTTGGCCTTTTCTAACTCCTCTTACCAATAGCAAGAATTTAACAGCAACTTTATTTGATAGTGAAACGATCAAAGAATGGTCTTTTACTATTTCTTTTTTGTTCTTGTTATCTCTTACTGCAAACCACCATTCACCATACGAATAGTTTATTAAATCGAAGACCAATGAGTATAAGGAAGAATTCTTTGGGAGATTACCTGTCTGTTTTAAGATATCTAGTGTGTTCTTTAAAACAGCTAATGTTCCATCCCTATCAGCTTCCGGAATTCTTTCGTTGAAGTACTCTTCAAAGATCTGAGCTGGATAAGATCCTAAATTGTCTTTAACTAATTGATTTATGTTTGTTTCCATAGCTTCTTTCTCCTAACTTAATAAACTTAACATGGCTTTGTAGGCTTCGATTATACACAATCCAATATTATAACCGCCACATGGTAATGGTATATCTAGCATTTCACCTAAAGTATAGATATTTTTATGCTTAATTAGATTCATGTTTTTTGTATTGATTTCAGAGAAATCGATACCGCCTTTGGATACTTGTGAGAACTTAAAAGGATATAACCCTTGAATTTGGAATGATAGATCACTAGCTTCATTATTCAAAGTCTTACTATCTTCTTTAGATTTTTTAACTATATATTCACTCAATTGCTTTGGATATGCATAATAGATATTATTCATATCTACTTCTATCTTGGAATTGGAATGTTTAGTTAAATCCAAATGAATAGAATATGAATTCAATTCATTTGGATTTAATCTAATCGATGCATTGAAGATACATATTCCAGATAATCCATCAGGTTTGAATAATATCTCGCCTTCTTCTTTATAAATCAAATCATCCTTTTTATAAAGAGACATGATGCATTTAGCTCTTATTCCATCTAAGGCTTTAAGTCCTTTCTCTTTTACTTTTATAGGACAAATAGCGGGGGTATATTCGATATGTTTTAAATTTAAGGATTTCAAAATAGACCAATCAAAAGGTGGATATGCTAATGAATTACCACCGAATGAAAGACATACTTTTTCGAATGAGTATTTCTTTATGTCATTATTCTCATCGATAGTTTTAAAAGAAATAGATTCATCATTGTTTTCAAATATATCAATTACTTTCTCATGAATTATTTGTGCTTTGTACTGTTGGATTTTATCCATCATTGAATCATATAAAGCAGATGATTTGTTTGCAAAAGGATATATGAGATTCCCTTGATTGAAATAAGGACAATTTGTTATTTTGATGAACTCATTAAAAGCATCTAATCCTATCGATCCTTCCACGATACTTTTTGCTTTGTGAAAGATTGGGTCTTCCAAGTTCGATGGGTTGAAATAGTCTGTATTGAAGAAGTTTGATCGTCCGTTTCCAGATATAAGAATTCTAGAAGCCACTTTTTTTGAGCCATCAAAAAGCGAGACTTCAAAACTAGGATCTCTATTTTTTATGAATAGAGCTAAAGAGACTCCGGCTACTCCACCACCTAAGATGGCAATTTTATGTTTAGAATACTTTGGCACGGGAATTGTCCACTTCTTTATCTATAGTTTTTTCGCCATGTCCTATAGCTATAGATTCTAATACTTCGTATTTGCTATCTAATCCAAGCTTCTCTTGGAACTTAGAAAAGTCTTTATTTTCTGCTAAATCTTTAGCAGCATGAATCCAACAAGATTGAAGTCCTAAGTTTGTAGCTTTGAGCAACATGTTTTCCATAGCAGCACCAACATCCAAAAGATATAAGGATTCGATTTCTTTGTTTCTAAATACAAGGATTATGTGCTTTGCACCATAATATCTATCTATTCCAAATTTATTCTTTGCAATCGACAAATATTCTTTCGCATATTCGTTTGTCAATCCAACAAACATCAATTCTTTTCTACCCATTCCGCTTGGAGCTAATGTACCAGCTTCTACTATTTGTTGCATTTCCTCCTTGGATACACCTTCTTCAGTGTATTCTCTAGTAGATCTTCTAGCTTTGAGAACATCATTGAAACTATCGATCATATCTATTCCTTCTTTCATCTTATATATTTTACCTTATTTTTTGGAATAAAAAGACCCGCATTGTTTTGAAATGCGGGTATATGACATGGAAACTCGAATTACTTTTTGAGTTTGAGATCCTTGATAAGGGCTTGATATCCCTCATAGTCGGTTCTCTTGAGATAGGTGAGAAGCTTGGTACGTTTTGCGACGTGAATTGTCAAAGAACGCTTTGCACAATAGTCGTGAGTGTTGGCCAAAAGGTGAGCAGTGAGATCTGCAATCTCTTTGGTCAAAAGAGCGATTTGGACTTTGGTGTTACCAGTGTCCTTCTCGTCTTTTCCGTACTTCTTGGTAAGTTCGACGATTTCTTCTTTTGCTAATGCCATAATAGTTTTCCTCCTTGGAATTTTAGCTCGACCATGCCCATGAGAAAAACCGAGGAATGATTATCTCTCGGACAGGTTGCAATGGAGTATTTTACTCCAATGTTTTTTAAATAACAAGTCAAATGATATTTTTGATTTGATCTCTGATCCTTCACCAGATAAAATACTGTTTTGTAAGAGGTGAGTCAGCAATGAAAAATATTCATGTATCGGCAGCTATAATAATGAAAGATGATAAAATCTTTGTGACACAATACGGTTTTTAATAAAAATCCGCTCGATTTTAATTCGAGCGGATAATGATCAAGTCAATTCTTCCATTGCTAGAGGCTGGAGTATATTTATCAACTTATCCATTACTTCAGCTTTTGTATTCATACCTTTTATCCTCAAAGTCAGGACTACTTTTGTGCATCTAGTGTTTTCGTGCATAGCAGAACCGATATCTATATCTTTGACGATGACATTCATTTCGTCCATGGCTGCTACAGCCTTTGACAAAGTCATTTCACCTTTAGTAACAAGATAGGCTAATCTATATGACTTTTTACGTGGATTTTTATCTTCCAATAGTTTTAGAACACTTAAAACTATTAAAGCAATTAAAGCTCCTATCATCGCTACAGAAATATAGCCGACTCCACAGCACATTCCTATTGCAGCCACCACCCAAAGGGTAGCAGCTGTAGTCAATCCTTTGACGTTGATTCCATTTTGGATTATCGTTCCCGCACCTATAAAACCGATACCTGTAACTACTTGAGCAGCTACTCTTCCAGGATCTCCACTTCCAAAAGCATACTTTGAAACAATAGTGAATAAAGTAGATCCGACACCTACAAGCATATGAGTTCTTAAACCTGCTGAATATCCATGTTTTTCTCTTTCTAGTCCTATCAGTCCAGTAAGTATTGTACTCATAACAATTACTATTAATGAATATAAGGTTATGTCCCAACCATTATTCCACATCGTCGCTAAATCTTGAATGTATTTATCCATACTAGGAGAAACCTCCTCTCTATGAGTAAATTATAGTGTAAGCACTTACACAGATTCAATATTTTAGTCAATAATTTTATTTGTTTTCAATTGATTTTACTTCTTTTTTCTTTAAAGAAGATATTACAAAGGACAATGCAAAAGATAAGGCTGCTGTTTCTATAAACAATATTGTAATCAACTCTACCACATAATTGCTGAATACATTTATCATAGTAATTGATGTTATAAATGCTGCTATACACAGAACTAAATTGATAGATTTGAATATGATTCCATACTTGTTGATAAAAGCCTCTACTATTTCAAATAAAGAAGGGATAGCAAAGAATACAACTTGGTACCAAATGCAATTGTATTTATTAGAATCCAGCATTACATAAAGAATTAGGACGATAATAAGACTAACATTGTTAACTGCTAGAATTCTATTTCCTCTGTCTTTCAATGCATCGAAGAAATCTTTTCCTTTTTTAAGATAAAGCCCATATTCTATTCCGCCCCAAATCAGCAACACTAGGAATCCTATAAGGCATATTGCAATGTTAACAAAGTTAGTTGCGAAATGAAAAGAGTCAACTGTAACGTAGTAATTCTCGACAGTTGCAGTTAATGTGGCTAACGAGAAACAAAAACTAATAAAGGATAGAGCTATTCCAATTATTATGAATTCATAATTGAATAAGGCTATTATGCTATTCTTTCTATCTTTATAATGCTTCAATTCTATTAAGCTTAAAACTAATCCTATTAAGGTTGTGAAAAGTATGCAAATTAAACCACCTGCTGTTGAATAAGCACAATAAATTATGATGAAAAAAAGCATGATTCCTAATCCAGTAATTCCTAAAGAAATAGATCTTAGGATAGGAAAGTTCAATGGTTTCTTTTCCTTGATTTGAATAGAAGTATTGACTGGTTCTTTGGCTTCTGTTTTATTTCTTTCACCATTTATGATTTCGTCTATGGTAACACCATAGAAATCAGATAAATCTTTTAAGCTTTGAAGAGAAGGATAACCTTCGCCACACTCCCATTTGGATATGGCCTTTACACTGACTTGTAATATATCGGCTAATTGCTGTTGAGTAATGTTCTTCTCTTTTCTTAGACTAACTAAGAAGTTTCCGGTTTTAATTTGATCCATGTTTTAATCTCCATTCGATAAGATTATAAGATTTCCACGAAAAATAGGGTATTCCATCTTTGTCCACGAAAAGTAGATAAGATATTTGTAAGGAAATTTTTAATAGTTATTACTTATTAAAAATAATATACAGTTGTTATAAATATAATATATATTAGTTTTTTTAAGAATAAAAGAAATACATTGATATTTTGGATAACCAATTTTAATTTATAAATATAAATTTGTCCAAAAATAAAGCTTAAATATTTAAAAATAATTATTTGATTGTTTTATAACATAAAGGTAGAGACTCATGTGTTTCTTTTAATAGATGTATGCCCATTTTTTTTCATTAGCAAAGTGTTATTTGATTGAATTTCTGTAATCTAATTAAGAATTGTTGATTGAAAACAATGGGTAAAAAATGTAGCAATACTTAATTAGTACTTTAAATTTATATTTCTAGAAACAAAAATAGAAGTAAAATAATAAAAGGAGGATTAAGCAATATGATCACTACTGATATCAATGTTATTTGTCCTGATAATTTAAAGCTTTATTTAATTCAAAATAGAGTTTTTAACCATGCTCATTATTTCTCTAAGAAAGATGTGTTAGATAGTGCCTTTTATACTTATGAAAAAGAAGATGTCTTATCGTATGCTTTGAATAGAAATGTCTCATTTGCTATTGCAAAAAAGAATTTTGAAAGCTTCCATCTTCTTACTGATAATAAGAATTTTAGCGGTGATGAATCTATAACATTAATTAAATTGAGAGAACTTAGAGATAATGCTATTACTAATGGCTATTTGCATAAGCCTGATTATATGAATCAATATGCATTAAAATCTAGACCAGTAATTATTATCGGATATACTAAAAATGATTATGATTTGATTAGTGCTTTCAAATCATTAAATATTGATATCTCTAACTCTTTTAAAGAAGTGAAAGATTTTTTAAATGTTTATCATGATAATTTCATTGAAAAAGTAATTCTCTATGGTGAATCCTGGATTGAAGTTCTTGAGGGATTGAATTGGTTATGCTCAGAAGTATCAAATGATATAAAGGGTGGAAAAGTAGATTTTGCTGATTATCAAATTGTTTGTCCTAGTTCTTATTTCAGCATTGTAAAGAATACAGCTTCATTATTTAATTTACCTGTTTCTGTTCCTATTGATTGTGTGAGAAATATAAAAGAAGTTAAAGAGTTTATCAACGATGTAAAAGGTGGAATGTCTTTAGATGACTTAGCTATAAAAGCTAGTCTTATAAGAAATACGACAGCACAGTCAGCAATCATCAAAGTTTTATCTACTATCTATACATTAAAGAAAAAAAGAAATATAGATTTACCGTCGGATTTAATTGTTGAATATTTGGAGAGTTCTTTATCTTCAGCAATCGACTTTGATGATGGAATCGAAGGAATAAGTGTGGTTGATAATTTAGTTGACTTAGTTCCTTCCAAACGCCTACTAGTTCTAGGATTCTCTGATGCTTTAGTTTCAGTATCAAAGGATAATGGAATGATTGCTGATGCCTATAAGAGAAGATTTACTTATGAGCAACTATCTACTGAAGAGAATAAATCCAAAGAATTGATAATAAAAGACAATCTTTCGCTTTCTCAAAATGTGAGGATGTCGAGAGCGGCTAATGATTGTTTTAAGGAATATCCAAAAGTATTTTTCTTAAAGGGATCTGATTGGATATCGGAAATAGATAACTCAATTAATGAATATGATTCTTACGGCTCTGTTATTGGAGAAGGAAGAAAGGACTTAAGTTTTTATCATTCTATTCTTCATAACAGATATGATTCTGTTAGATATGAAGATGATATGGCTGAAGCAATTTCTAAGAATGCTAAGGAAAGTGCAAATGTTTATTGCTCTTACGATAACGATTTCGATAGTGATGAAGAAACTCAAGAGTATTTTAGAAATTATTTTGAGGAGAACTCTAAAATCGAATTGTCTCATACATCCTTAGATTGCTATATGAATAATCCTTTCTCCTATTATTGTAAAAATATTTTAAAGCTGAAGGGATCATCGAATTTTACAAATATAGCAGGTCAATTGATTCATGCTCATGCAGAGGAAAGAGACTTGTTTGATTTTGACAAAACTGTCGATAATCTTCTAAATGATGCCAGACATCCAATTCCTGAGATCTTTTGTGGAATGAATAGAAATCAATTAATATATTTTTTAAAGAATGCTGATTTGAATTTTACCGGTCATGATTTAGGAATATTAAAAAAGTTTGAAGAAACATGTGGATGGGAGCAAATTAGACCTGAAGAAGGTGATGAATTTACTGCTACTATCGACATGCCTATGAATTCATCTATTAGAGTTTTCTATGATCAAGTATATAGAAGCGATAATGATTATGTATTGGTGGATTATAAAACTTCTAGTTCTACCACCTATTATGTCGATAGAACTAACTCCCTTTTGGGTAGGATGCTTCAACTTCCTTTGTATTCGGTAGTTTTTGATAGAGTCATGAAGGCAAATGGAATGAAAACAGGAGACTTAATAGGATCTTATATATGTAGGATTCCTTACTCGACTCCCTATGATTTGGACTTTAGTGGAATAATCACTGGATATTCATTCAAAAATGAATATCTTCCTATCAAGGAAGATTTCCAAGGGGCCTTTGGAATCGATAATGTATCTAAAAATACGGATTTTATAAAAAATTTATCTGATGAAAAAGTAATGCTAACTTCGAAAAATGATATTTCTAAAGAAGGTGTTAAATACAATCTTATCTGTAAGATTCAAGATTTCATCACAAAAGATTTGACATTTGGTGCAAAATCAGATTCTTTATATCCCAATGGAAGCCCATCTACAGATGGACTGGGTATTAACGATAGAATCAGATCGGCTACTCTGACTTCTTATTTTTATTGTCTTAAATACTTGAGAGAAGGAAGACTAACTGATAAGGACAATCCAAATAGAATTAAATGGTTTCCTGTATATCCAACTTATGTTTACTACAATGGCTCTAACAAGGCCATGGCAGAAGATGATTATCCAGACATTAGTTTTACAAGGCCATATCAAAAACATGAGATAGTCATTGCAGATTTTGATGAATCAACTCTATCAAGTGTGCATGGGGACTATGATGGTATGAAAATGCCTGATGGTGGTTTGATCGATGATGAAGTGAAAGATGATGCTATTGACGATGCTACTGAAGATAGTAAAAAGGAGAATTGATGAAATGGGTTTGCTCAACGATAATGAATTAGCTGATTTTAATGAGTTCTTGATGAAAAAATATGGAACTTCACCCGATGGGTCTCATAACTCAAAGTTCGAAGCTATTACTACTTTCAATAAAAATATACTCCTTTCTGCTGGTGCTGGCTGTGGCAAGACCACAACTCTATCTTTAAGAGTCTTATATGGAATCTTGGTGAAGGATTTATCCGTATCAGATATGCTGATTTTGACTTTTACCAATAACGCAGCTAGAGAGATGAAAGATAGAATAAAGGATGATTTGAAAGAGTTTGCAACTAACAAAGAAAAATATCCATTCATCAACGAGGAAGCTAGCAAAAAGCTATTAGATGAAGCTGAAAAGGTTGATTCGGCTCAGATTTCTACATTTGACTCTTTCTCAAATGCTATAGTTAGAAAATATGCTGATAGATTAGGAGTATCTCCAACATTTACTATTTTGGATCAAACAGTAAATGACTATATGTTTTATAAAGTCGAAGATGAAATAATCAATGAGGAATTCAACAATCCAAATTCAAAGATTAGATCTTTTTTTGATAGGGATGTTTCAACTAATAGTGGATTACTTAAATCTATGATTGCCTCATTGGAAAAGATGAGACAGACTGAATCTAATGCAGAAGATATATTCGATAATTGGAAAGAAAATTATTTAAGTAATCAGGAAGAAATACAAAATAATGCAACTTCTTATTGCTTGAATTATTTTGCTGAATATATGATGGCTCTTGGTGCTGTATTGGATCAGTTTAGACTTGATTATGTCGATGTTCAGGCTAATGATGAGGGAAACTCAGCAACCTTCTTTGAAAGAGCAGCAGAAAAGATTAGAAAAATCGGTAAGAAATATTACTATCTTGAATGCCAGGATTACTATTCTGAAGTTCAAAATATGATTCATGATATGGAAAACATTTCATTTCAAGGAAAGAAAAGCGGTCCTAAAGAAATCTTTAGGCCGATGGACCGTAGTTGGTGGAAGAATGAAGTTGTAAGTCAGTATGAAGGTGATGATCAAAAATTAGAATTATTGGAAAAGCAAAAGAAGTGTATTAAAGACTCCTATGATAATATCAAGAATTCTTTGATTCAGATTTTACCTACCGAAACCTCAGTTGCATTGATGGACAAGAATGCCGAATATATAGATTATGCAATTGAATTAAATAAGAAGATTCATCAAATAGTTCAAGAGCAAAAGAAAGAACATAACGCATATACATTCTTTGATGTCTCTTATATGTGTCTTAAGCTATTAAAAGAGAATTCTGATATTAGAGAAGAAGAGAAAAATAGAATTAAAACCATAATGGTCGATGAATATCAGGACTCTAATAATTCACAAGAAGAGCTTCTGATGTTGTTAGGAACTGATGAAGAACAATTGTTGACAATGGATGATGACAATAAAGTATTCACTGTTAATTTCGCTGAGAACAAATTTAATAGAAATATCACTTTCATGGTCGGTGATGTCAAACAATCTATTTATGGATTTAGAAATGCTAAGCCGGATTTATTCATGAGTAAATATAAAAATCCAAAAGACAATAATTTTGAATTATTGACTATGACTGATAATTATCGTAGCGATAGTCAAGTCGTGGATGAGGTCAATAGCTTCTTTACTAGCAACATGACGTTACAAGTTGGAGATGTAGATTATGCAAATGATATAAAGCAACAAATCAAAGCATCAAACAAAACACTAAACCAAATCAGCTCGACTGATTTCAATGATTTAGGCTCTTATGATTATGATTTTGAAGATAAGGAACTTCCTGCAAAAATTACTAATGGTCAGCTTAAGAAACACATAATTGCATTTGATATCGCCAAGAAAATTAAGTCTTGGGTCGAAAGTAAAAAAGTGATTGTCACCGAAAAGAGGGATGGTAGTAGACGTCCTGCCGAATATAAGGATTTTGCAATCCTAGTAAGAGCAAAGAATCAAGCTAATCCATATGTCAAAGCTTTTTCTAGTTTGAATATTCCTTGCACTTTGGACATCGACCAAGATTTTAAGATGAATACAGCGACTATGGTTTTAGAAAACTTGGTCAAGCTAGAGTATTATTTGACTGAAATGAAATCTGGTAGAAAACTCACCAATGATGAATTAGATTCATACAAGCATTGTATAGCTTCAGTAGAAAGAAGCTTTTTGCTCAACGTAAAGGACATTCAGATAATTGAAGATGTTAAGAATTGTCTCTCGTTGGATGAAGCTAAAAGACCTTTAGTCTTGAAAATGCTCGATGAAGTCAATGTTCCCGGCGAGTCCGAAATCAAATCGCCAAATCAAATCATCAAAGAAATCTTTTCAAAGTTTGATGTCTATTATAAGATTTCAACTTTGAACAATCCTGATGAAATACTTTCTTCTTATAATTTCTTCATCAGCGAAATCGATAATTTGTCTAGTATGGGATTCTCATATAATGAATTCATCGAATACTTCAAGGAATTGAGAGAAGGCGATTTGTCTGATACTCCACAGGAATTGAAACTTTATAAAGCCAGAGGTAATTCTATTTTGATCACCACTATTCATAAATCAAAAGGTATGGAATATCCTTTTGTCATAGTTCCTATGTCGAATAAAGGACCTAAATCTAAAGATGAGAATGGAAGTCTTATCTTTGATGAAAACTATGGATTTATTCCTTCTTTTACTAAGGCGGATAAGGATTTTATTCGAGAGCAATGTCCAAGAGATAATTCCAAAAAGGATGCTAATGGAGAAGGAAAAATATGGAATCCCGATAAGAAAAATGAGTTCAATTTTGTTTTTCCTCAGCTTTTAGCTCACGAATTACAAAAAGCGAAAGATGATTTGAGCGAGCACTTACGTTTGGTCTATGTCGCTTTGACCAGAGCGAGATTAGCTAATGTTATGGTCTTTTCAAATAGCATTACGATGAAGAGCAGACTCTACTATTCCACTAGACTTCTTCCTAAATCGTTTGAAGATTTTGGTGCTAGAGCTTCGCATAGCTTTATGAGACTTCAACATGGCGATTGTGCTCATTATTCTATGGAAGATATCATCAGCGATGTCGATAAATCTAATATCCCATATAAGCAAGAATTATTGGATTCAAATTCATTTTCTATTAGATTATGTGATCCGTTACCTGACTCGGTAACTAAGAATAAGCTCAACAATTTTGCTAGAGCTAGTAAGGCTGATTCAGTCTTTGCAGATAAGGATAATGAGAAATTTGGTACCAAGCTTCATTTAGAATTAGAAAACTTAGATTGGTCAAACTATCCTACATTGCCTAAATCAGATTTTATAAAGAATGAAAGAGAAAAGATGTTGATCGACAAGTTTATTCGATCAGACTTTATTTCTAATTTAGTTGGAAGACATCCTCAGTTCTATCAAGAATTCGAGTTCATAGATCCTGTCTCGCATCATGAAGGAAGCATCGATTTAGCTATAGTAACCGATGATACATCGTATGTCATCGACTATAAAACTTCATCTACAGCTGATTTGGCATATAGAAGACAGGTGTCGATATATAGGAAGAACTTAGCTGAATTGCTGAATATAGACATTCACAAAATTGAATGTTACCTATATTCGATTATCGAAGGAAAGTTTGTTAAGGTTGATGTCGATGATGTCAAATAAAATTTGATAAAAAATGTGTTCCAAATCAAGGAACACATTTTTATTATTAGACTTTTTCTATATAGTAATAAGATGATTGGTAGTCTTGGAAATTGACAGTTACCGATTTGGTTGACTTACCTGAAATATATTGCTTTTGTGTTTTTTCCAAGTCCAATTGATTATATAGATCTGGACATTCTTCTTTTATATCTACTAAACTGTTAAAATCAAAAATGTGTGTACTGATTTCTACATTAGGAGTAGAAATCCACTGACTATCAAATGAATAATTAGTAGTCGTTGTGGTTTGAGTTTTTACGCTTAACCCGATATTATCTTCTCCTATAGGTAGGTAAGAATATACTTTATCAACTGTTGTGGTGCTCTGTCCGACAACCATCTTATCTGTAGTTATTTCCTTAGTCCAAAAGTAATAATAACCGTTGTATAGAACACTATCGGGGTAACGATCATAGGATTTATTTAATGTATAGTCTCTTTTAACATCATATGTAATAACGACATCGTTTGTAATTGAGACTGTAGTGTTAGTGTATCTAATATCGTTATTTTTTACGATTAAAACCTCGCCTTTGTTTAAGTCAACATAATTTCTTGTCAAAGAATTGTTGCAGCTGAACAATGACATTGACAAGATTAAAACTAAAAATCCTTTCTTTTTGAATCCTTTCATTTTCTTTTTCCTTTCATTAATAACACATTGTTATTTTATCTAGATTTGACTATAAATGAAAGAAAAACATTGAAAAATTATTGAATGTGTAAAAATTAGTGCTTATAAATAAAAAAGCTTGATGCGTTTAAACATCAAGCATATTGATCTATTTGGCGGGGGAACTAAGAATCGAACTCAGAACAACGGTTTTGGAGACCGTAGTTATACCATTTAACTATTCCCCCAAATAGGGTTTTAAAATTAGCTTTATCAAAGCCGTAATATTAAAACTCAAATTAAGGAAATAAACAAGATAAAAGATGAAAAATGATAAGGTTTTATTAAAAAAACACAGCTTTTGGCTGTGTTTAAGTCTTTGACTAGTTATTTGCCTTGGAATGACATGGCTATCTTTGAGACTAAGCTCATATCAGCTTTTCCAGGATAGTTTGTCTTGAATTCCTTCATAACTGACTTTATCGATTTGTCAGGTAAGGCTTCGATGATTTTTCTGATTTCATCCTCGCTCATAAGTTGGGGCTTGAATTTGTTGACGACTTCGATTTGTTTTTTGATTGCCTCTGCTCTTTCAGGACGATTACCTTTCACATATACATCGAGTTCTTCTTCTAACTCTTTCAAAGTCTTAGTGACTACCTTTCCCATTTCAGCATCTGTGAAAGGCTTATTTTGACTCTTGCAAACGACTTGGGCATTTCTTGCAGCAGATATCAAAGCTCCGCAAGCATCCTTTGCTTCCTGGTCATGAGCCTTATAAGCCTCCATGTTATAAGCCATGATTTCTTGAAATAATGATTTCTTTTCTTCAGCCATATATATGACCTCCACAAATATTTATTATACTCTTCTATCATTCAGTTGTTTATATCTTGAAAAAGCAAGAAAAAACGGCAGTTATCAGCTGCCGTTTCTCTATTTTAATTAGTTAGCCTTTTTTTCTTCTGCTGGGTTTTCTACTATTCCTATCTTAGTCATTGTATTATTCTTGTTCTATCATTTTTGCCAACCCCAATATGACGGCATTGGACGGATCTTTGATTTGATTTACAGGAATTTTTAAATCGGATTGAAGTGTTTCTTTCATTCCTGCTATTTGGCTTCCTCCTCCAGTGAGAATAATTCCGGATTTTACGATATCGCCTACCATCTCTGAAGGGATGTCTTGGATAACTTCCTTGACGTTATCTTCTATTTGATCGATGAGTTGTCTTAATAGAGGATATAGTTCGGCTGTAGAGATGATTGCTGTTGATGGTAATCCTGTAGATATGTTTCTTCCTGATACTTCATAGAATTGGTTCTCTGCTTTTGGATTTACGCTTGCTATTCTAGCTTTTACTTGTTCACTAGCTCTAGGACCGATATCTAAATTCTTCTTGTTCTTAATGTATCTCTCTATGACATGGTCGAATTCTTTTCCACCGACTTTGGTTGAATGAGCTACTACGATATCTCCCATTGAGACTGCACCACAATCAGAAATTCCGCCTCCAATATCAAGTATTATTGTTCCTGTAGGTGAATTTACATCATATCCGGCTCCTAAGGCTGCTAGTTTCCCACAAGGCTGCAATATTATTTCTCTAGCTCCGATCTTTTTGAAGACATCTATCAATGCATTCTTTTCGACATTTGTCATTTGGTTCGGTGCTGATACATAGAAACTTGCACCTCTCAACATTCTCTTTTTTCCGCGATTTTGAAAGACTTGATCGATGAGCTGGTATGCGGATTGAATATCGGCAACGACTCCTTCTTTCATTGGAAACTCTACCTCTATTCCATATGGAGTTCTACCTAAAGATTTGAATGCTAAATAACCGATGTTAACGATTTGATCTGTTTTAATATCTATGGATAGACAAGTTGGTTCATCGAAGATGACAGCCTTTTTGCTTTTAACATAGATTCTAGTAGATGATGTGCCTAAGTCAATTCCAATAATTTCAGCCATATTTAAAACCTCCAACCAATTACTCTTAATTATATATGTTAGAGCTTACTAGTTCAAAAGAAAAATTGTTATTCTATAAAAATAAATTAAGACTTTCCCAACCAATAGGACTATATAGAGCTCTTTTTGGGCCTTCCATGCTTTCTTTTGGCCGGCTGCTCCTTTTCGACTATTCCAAGGTCGGAAAGGAGCTTTTCCGTTGACGGGTTCACCTTGATCAGGCGGAATCCTTCCTTGTCGATCTTTATTTTCTTCGCTCTCCTGAGCCTTTCCATCATCTGTCCGTAGCTGTATTCCTCAAGGACTTTTCTTTTCTCGGAATCGTTGAGGATCCTGTATGTGAGAAGCGACGAAAGGAAGCTGACGAACTCGCTTCCGTAGACGGAATAGTCGCTGTGCACGCGCGTCTCGTCGAATTCGCAGGCCTGCTTGTAGTAGCGCATGACCGTCTCTATCTCCCAGCGTTTCGAATAGGCCTCGTAGATTTCCGAGGGCTCCATGTCAAGGTCGCATTCCAGGACCACCGTTCCGAACCTTGCCTGCTTTTCCTGGAATCTTGCGTCGTCATAGTCCTCCGCGCTGTGCCTGATGAAGTCCGCCTCTTCCTTTGCCGCCCTTCTTTGGTCACGGAAGGAATAGAGGAACTTCCTGCCTCCTTCGACGGAAGACTTCTTGTAGAGAATGTCGTCATGAGCCTTCAGGACTCCCTCGTATTCGTACATGGAGTGCCTTTCCGCTAGCTTCGAATTCCTTTTCACCGGATTGAGATAGTGAAGCTGAGGATTCTCCTGGAAGCTCTTCGCCGCGGAAGACGACGGGAAGCCCTTGTCCGCGACGATTATGCCTTTCTTTATGCCGCATTTCTCGACGAAATCGGAATATGCGGTCACGTCGAGCATGTTCCCGGGATAGCACTGGGAACAGACAGGCTCCTTCTTCTCGAGATCGAACGCATAGATGACGGAAATGTCCCTGGAGCCCTTTGTCCTTGCCTTTCTCGAAAAGTCGGACAGGGAATTGACGCTGCTCTCGTCGCACTTAAGTGTCCCGTCGACGATGAGATGGTGGTCCATCGAGACGGACTCCGCCCTTTTCCTCATGAACGACACGATCCTTGACACGTTCTTCCCGAGCCTTCCCAGGAATTCGGACACCGTATTTTTGGAAAGAGCGACGCCGGGATAGGATTCCGAGAGAAAGGATTCCTCGTATCTGTCCTTGAGCTCCCTGTCCCTGATTCCGGGATAGCAGACGCGGAGGACGGAAATGACATATATCCTGATGGCATCGGCCCTGTCGTACTGGAGGCAGAGCTCATCGATGATGTCCCTGAAGAGGCTGTCGCAGTAGACGACGTTGGCCCAGTCCTTCAGGTCCGCGGCATCCGAGGTCAGCCTCTTCATCGGGACGTACGCGCCGTCGACGATGTGTCCGATGGTCGGGCCGTTGACGGGGACGTTCCTTCCTCCGACCCTTCTGCATCCGATTCTCTGCTTTACGGCATATCTGTCCTTGTTCTTTTCTTAGGCCTGGACGACCGTGTTGGACGGTCTTTCGATTGCGAGTATCTCTTTCGGAATGGGCATGATCAAAGCCTCCTTATATAGTCCTATTACAAAATAAAATAGACTATATAACAATCATTTTAGTCATATATTTTGCTGAATTTGTCGACACCGGAGAAGCAAAACGCTCGCAAAAAAGGGATCAGAAAAGCCCTTGATGGCACGAAATGCAGCTTCAAGGGCGGTCAAAAGAACGAAAACTTTGAAAATCAGCGAATCATATAGTCCTATTGGTTGGGAAAGTCTTATTTAATATCGAATATTTAATCATTATTTGCCACACCCTTTTTGTAAAAATCATTTAGTAAATTCAGACTATCCAAATCGGTATAATAATCATTTGAAAAAAAATCGTTATATGACCATCTTTCCCAATGTTCTACAATAACTCTTACATGAAAATCTTTGTTAAATTCTAAAATATAGTCGTATTCTCTATCTTCATAGGAATACCCTTTTATTTGAATTTTTGATTTGATTTCTAAAATCCAAAAAAAATTATCAGGTGCATATTCTTCTTTTACAGTTTTATCGATACTAAATTTTATTTTCTTTAATAGAGGTGTTACTTGGTCAGTATTAATATTAAAACCTTTTCCCTGTTCCCCTCTATCCTCATATTCAATAACCCCAACATCTCTTTCATCATCTTCTTTCGATTCATCTAAATAATTGATAAAAGCTTCAAAGCTCAAATAGGGAGTTATTTTTTGCTTGAAATAATCATCTTCAGATGAACATCCATATAAAGAATTTAAAATAAAACAACTTAATAAAATTGATAAACTTATTTTCTTTTTCATATTTAATTATTTAGCACAATCATCGACTGGTTCTGTCTTTACATACACATGATTAAAATTTGTCGACCTATCAATTAGTGTACTGATGTTATTAACTGCTAACGAAGCTTGTTGATTTAAGATGCTAGAAATAATCATTGGTCCTAATACAAGTATTGAACCCATATTTTTGTTCCCTCATTAATCTTTACAAAAATAGAATATAGTAGTTTTACTTTTTTATGTCAACCGATCTAAATCAAGAAATTTTAAAAGCTGTTGGCATAAACTATTAAGTTTTTCCCTCTTCTCCTTTTGCATTTGGATGTACTTAATCCTTTCTTTTCATAAATTTGGATCAAACTAATGTTTTTTCTTCTTTTAGAAGATAAAAAGCTTGATATGTTTTTCCGAATGCTAAAATTTTCTCATGATAAGGCTAGCCGAGGCATATCCTTTTTTCAAGGCTGTTAGTTTTTGACGTATTTTGTTCGACTCCAACCTGTTTTTTGCATTAAAAAAGAGGGTATTACCCCTCAAATCTGGAGTTTTCATACCCTCTATTTCTATCGACTACTCTTGATTTTGGCAAGGCTAGTCTTAAATCCGAACTTCTTACCTAATAGTAAGAGTTCAAATAGCATTTCAACTGGCGGAGAGAAAGAGATTTGAACTCTTGCTGGCATTTCTGCCACTATGAGCTTTCCAAGCCCACCCCTTCAACCACTTGGGTATCTCTCCAGCGCGTGTAGTATTATAATAGAAAAGATTTGATTTGAAAAGAGAAATTTGCATGGAAATTAAAATTACCGCCGAACAGGCCAACCAAAGAGTCGACAAATTTATCAAAAGATGGATAAAAGAAGCTCCTTTATCCTTCATTTATAAGCTTTTTAGGCAAAAAGATGTCAAAGTTAATGGAAAAAAGGTAGATATTAAGTATATTTTGCAAGATGGCGATACCTTATTTATATATTTAAAACCAGATCTTTTAGAAAAATTTAAGAAGGATTATGTAGAAAAACCGATTTCTACTCCTTTGGATATCATCTATGAAGATAAGAATATAGTGGTTGTAAATAAACCGAGAGGATTGCTCATTCATTCTGATGGAAAGGATAGCAAATTCACTTTAGCTAATATGCTGACTTCATACCTTATACAAAAAGGTGAATTCAACCCGAACAATTCTTATGGCTTTGTTCCTGGACCTTGTCATAGATTGGATAGAAATACTACTGGTATTGTCATCTGTGCCAAGAATCTTCCTGCAATGCAGGAATTATTGGCTTTGTTCAGAGATAGAACTCAAATAAAGAAATCATATACAGCCTTGGTTTATGGAAAGTTGAATGGCTCAGGAACTATCAATATTCCTTTGCTCAAAGATGCTGATAAAGGAATGGTCAGGGCTGGCACATTGAAAGAAGGTGCTAAGACAGCGATAACTGAATATAAAAGAGTCAAGCAATTCTCCAATACTGCATTGGTGAATGTCGAATTGTTGACTGGTAGAACACATCAGATTCGTGCCCATTTCTCTTTGATTGGTCATCCGGTTGTAGGTGATGGAAAGTACGGAAACTTCGAAATAAATAAAGAATTTGAAGATCTCTATGGATTGAAGTCTCAATTCCTTCACGCAGCTACATTCAGTTTTTTGAAGATTGATGGTGTTCTATCATATCTTTCTGGTATGACATTTGAAGCGCCTCTTCCCGATAACCTTCGCAAAATACTTTCTGATTTGAGTTAATTATTAGGTAAAATAAGAAACATAAAAGGAGACGGTTATCATGGTTCTATCATGGCTTATAACAATTCCATTGGTATGCTGTATAGCTATTTCCTTTTTTGTTTCCTACAACAAGATAAAAGTTTTGTTTTGGTCTTTCTTTCCTCCTTATATTTGTTTATTCTTTTTCTTTCTATTTGACAAGTTTTATTTTGAGTATAAAGTTCTAAATGCAATTGGGAAAGGATTCTATGAATTTCTTAAACCTATTTTCGTTTACTCTCCAAAGAACTTAGAGGCGTTATATTTGACTTCGGGAACATTTTTGATAATGGTGATTTTTTTAGTCTTGCTTTTGACATTTAGAATATCATCCCAGCACTTTGTGCATTTATCCAATCCTTTCAATAGAGGAATAGGTCATAAGTTTATCCATCTAACCTATTCCATATTGTTTATGTGCATGTCAGTCACAACTGTATTTTATTTTATAAGTGGAATGAGACCAGCTTTAACTATAGACTATGGATTTTTTGAACCGATATTCAATTACTTTGTTCCTTATAGTGAGGTGATGCCTTTATGAATACTCTTGATAGAAATAGATTATTGATGGAAGCTTCGGGAATCAATTGCTATAAGGTTGCTCAACAACTTTCAGTTTCGTTGAAGAACTCGCCTGTCTACATAGAATCCATGATCAAATTGCAACAAGCTTCTTTGACTTATCTTCCTTCACTGATGTATGAATATGCTTCACTTCGTGATTTGGATTTTGCAGTTACCAATATGATGGATTACGCCTCTTTAGAGACACATGTATTTGAGTATGCTATACATTCTTTTGTCAATTGGTGGGTCAATCCTTTTGAAAAAGAGCAACCCAAGGATTGCCCTTTATCCATAGGACAACTCTTGATAGACTATAAAGGCGAGATTTTGACTATAGATGAACTAATAGTAAATAATGATATTTCTGATGAAGATAAAATTGAAATTGTTTCCAAAAGAATCGATGGGTGGCACAAAGATCAAGTCTTTAGAATGACCAATGTAATCGATGAAGTTAAGAGTAGAGATAGAAGAGCTGGTGGATTGAGATTTATTGAGTCCTTCCTATCAGTCTTATTGTTGTTATTCAGCAATTTCTTCTCTCTTTATCTCTTTTCTAATGGATTGATGCGAGAGTTTTTGATTTCTCCAGATTGGACTTATTTATCGACTTACGCACTTTTTATTCCTATTGTCGGAACATTGATATACGATATTTTGTTCGCTACTATCTTCTCCATAAAATCTAGAAGAGATAGTGGGTTTGATTATGTCTTGAATTTCTCCAAAAACAAATCTGTTCAACTTTTGAATAAAATAGACAAGTTGGCAGGAAGTTTGATGTCTTATCTTGTCGAACATATTAAAGACAAGATGATATTAGATAAAGATTCAATTAATAGGTTTGTGTTTGAAGAATCGGCCAAGATTAAAAGCATGCTGAAGATTACTAGACAAAAGAACCATCGAATATTGGATACTTTGTTCTTCTCGATAAGTTGGGTCTTTTTCTTCTTGGTAGTGTTTAGCTTTATAGTAGTCATCATCGACATGCAAAGAGGAATTGCCATATGATCAAGAGAACATTTAGAATCAACGATAGATTGTCTTATTCATCTTTGGAACAAGTCGGTGATGAAATGTGTCTTTACCCAGATTTGTTCATCGATCAATTCAACGATTCATCATTTACTAACTGGCTTTATGAGATGGATATTGAGAAAGGCAAGAGGGAAGTCAGTATTTTTTTAGACAACAAAGATAAAGAAATTGCTCTTTTTGAAATTTCATTTCTATTAAATCCTGGACATAAATTAGCATTGGGCGGTATTAGATTGAATGACTCGAATGAATTAGGACTCACGATATTGAACAATGCGCCTAGACCCATTGTCGAATTACAATCTTTACTATCTAAAGGATTGCTTCTCAGATTCTTAGAAATTAGAGGACTGGATAAAAATAGCCCGACTTTTTATAGCTCGATAAAGAGAATAACTGATGAATATAATTCTCATCCTATTGAGAGTTGGTTTGATTTAGGATATTTATTATCGAAAAAGAAATCGTTCTTTTTCGAAGGAAAAGAATATAAAACACTGAAGGAATTCTTCACCATCAATGGTGGAGATGAAAGAATCATGACTTCATATGATTTTTTGACGATGCCTTATATCAATTCATACGCTAAGGTTTCTAATTTCAGCGATGGGTTGATGAGATTGAAAAGCCTGATCGATGATGATCATAAAAAGTATTTTCAATTACAAAAGATAATGAAATGATTGATAATAACAAATTAGTTATCAATAGAATTAGATAATGGACTTATGTTTTGATATTTTTGTTGACACTACTTAAACTATAATTGATAGAACGTATGCCATTCGCCCTGAACTTTTATATCTTTATGATATGGTCCTAAGGCATTGGTTTTATCTAAAGATATCGCTTGTATAGAAGCTGAGGCTTTTATCGATGTGGACGAGAATGCTATTAAATTTTTGGAGTCTGATGTAAAGCCAAAGACGTGGAGTGAAGATCCCTTTGTTTTCTTTAATGGAAATACTTCCTCATATGAATCGGAAGATATGATGTTTGATAACTTTTATTGGGGAATTGAATGGGAATATATAAATGAAATTCCGACTTTGAAGAGTAAATAAAGTATACGATGTTTAAACTTTAAATTTTATTGAAAAAAGTATATTTAAAAGACTATAATAACAAATGGTTATTAACCCTTGTTTTGATATGGAAAAAAGGGTAGGAAGAGGAAATAAACAATGGATTTTAAAGCGCGTGCTCAGATGTGGTTGGATAGTCCCAAAGTCAGTGATGCTGACAAGGAAATCATTCGTAATTCTAGCGACGACAAGTTACGTGATATGTTTGGTGGCGATATCGCTTTTGGAACTGCCGGTCTTCGTGGAGAAATGGGTCCTGGAACCAATAGAATGAATCCTTTGGTTGTTCAAAAGGCTACTGTTGGAATGGCAAACTTCGTCATCCACCACTATGGAGAAGAAGGAAAGAAGCGTGGCGTAGCTGTATCATTTGATTCCCGTCATCATTCTCAAGAATTTGCAAAGGAAGTATGTGAGATTCTCAATGCATATGGAATCAACACATTCACTTTTGCTTGCCCACACCCTACTCCCGAGCTTTCTTATACAACTCGTGAGATGCATTGCTGTGCTGGTGTTATGGTGACTGCTTCACATAACCCTTGTGTTTATAACGGATACAAGGTCTATGATGAAACTGGATGCCAGATGGTTTATGAGAACATCGATATGTTGATGAAGGAGATTGCCTCTCTTCCTGATTTCCTCGATGTTGAAGTCAAGCCTGAAGAAGGTACAGTTTCTGGAGTCAATACCGTTCTCGGTGAGAACTTCGATGAGAAGTTTATCGCTCGTGAAGCTAGCACTTCTTCACTTCCTGGCGAAAGACATATCAAGATTGTTTACACTCCTCAATGTGGATGTAACGTCTTCTTGGGTCCTTGGGCTTTGAGAAAGCTCGGATATACTGTCACTTCTGTTCCTGGTCAAGATCGTTGGGATGGAAATTTTGATGGTGTTCACTTCCCTAACCCTGAATTCCCTGAATCCTTTGTGAAGGCTGAAAAACTTTTGAAGGAATTACATGCCAAGGATCCTTCTTATGTCATCGCACTTTGCAACGATCCTGATGCTGACCGTGTCGGATTCGGCTTTATCGGAAGTGATAATGAATTCCACCTTTACACCGGAAATAGAACTGGCGGACTTCTCATCAATTATTTGATGACTATGCGTAAGAAACTTGGTACACTTCATGACAATGGTTATATCGTTTCTTCGTTCGTCACATCTAATTTCGGCGCTGATGTAGCTTCAAAGAAGTTCAACCTTAAGGTCAAGTGGGTTCCTACTGGATTCAAGTTCACCGGATACATGATTGAGCATACTCCTGATGAACCATTTGAATTTGGATATGAGGAATCTTATGGTTATATCACTCAACCCTTTGTACGTGATAAGGATTGTCTCCAATCCAATATTGCAATTGCTGATATGGTCGAGTGGTGCTATCGTAATGGAATGACTGTCGATCAATACTTTGCACAACTTGAGAAGGAATTCGGTCATTATGAAAATGTTGTCGATAACATCTATGTCAATGGATTGATTGGACGTCAGAAGATGACCGAGCAACTCCATGAACTTCGTGTCAATCCTTTGAAGGTAATCGGAGGAGACAAGGTCATCGCATGTGATGACTATCTCGAGAGAAAGCATTTCGACTTAGTAACTGGTGAAGTTACACCTATCACTGAGATTCCTTCTTGCGACTGTTTGAAGTATTTCTTCAAGGATGGATGGCTTGCTTGCCGTCCTTCTGGAACTGAACCTAAATGCAAGATTTATGTTGAAACAGTAACTCCAAATGAAAAATTAGGACAAGAATTGGCTCATAAGATCATCGATGATTTCAGAAGCCATCTCAAGCTCGACTAATTTCAAAAAGAATTAAAATTGCTATCAGTCCAAGACTGATAGCTTTTTTGTTTTATAGTTTTTTTAATGAGAAAAAAGTAAATAATTAGGAAAAAAGGAATAGGGTATGGATAATGTTAAAAAGATAATGGATTCAAAATATGGTCAAATAGGAATCAGGGGTTTGATAAGTATAATATTAGGGATATCGATATTTTTAGCTGTTTATTATGGAATGTCTCGTGACTACAAGTCTTTGTGTGATGGATTTGCTATAAGTGGTTCCTGCCTTTTAGCTATTGGTGCTTTTTCATTGATCAATAACTTTGGCTTCTTTGATTTTGCCTCTTATGTTTTTGCTTCAACTATCAGTGCTCTTAGAAAAGACATCGTTAGACTATATAAAGATTTAATTGAATAAAAATGCAAGAAAGAAGAGAAAGTGGAATTTCTCTGCTTATATCTTGATTTCTATTTTATTTTTTATAGGTTATATCATTAGTTATTATTGCTATTATTTATCTGCTTTAAATGCATAGAAAAAGTGAGGCATAAGGCCTCACTTTTTTGCTTTTTTTATTTAAACAATTTCTTTAAATCTGATTGTGATGTTACTTTTATAGTGCAGGTATCTATTTCTTTCTCATTGAGATAGGTTAGTCGATATTATATTCTTCAATTTTCTTTTCTTAATTTCTTTATCATTTCATAGACTGCTATTGCAGCACCATCGTGGTTATTATCGTATTTAGAGACAGTCGACGCTCTTTTCTTTACTTGGTTTTCACCATTTATCATTGCTATAGAATGGGGGTATTCAGTGAGCATCTCTACATCGTTATCAGCATCGCCTACTACTATTATTTGATCTTTTGATAAATCCAGTTTTTGTCTTGCTTGTTCCAATCCATATGTCTTTGATACATCTAACCAATATAGTTCGGAAAAATTGCTTTCGACTCCACCCCAAAATCTAAGTCCCATATTAGGATAGTAGAAAGCAGCGTTTACTAATCTTTCATCGAATTTGTGATCTGCCATCGATAATACACAAATAAAACAATCGTCATCGATCAGTGTTCTGACATCTCCAATTCTTTCTTCCATTCCTTCTTTGTGATAAAAGCCTTGCAAAGTCTGATCTTTTTTCTTTGATATTATTGCTTTTTCAGTTTCTATGAGGACATTGTCGATTTTATCGTATCCGACTTTGTTAAGAAAATCGATAATGATTTCCTTAGGAAATAATCTTTTAGATGGCACAAAAGAACTATCTGATGGATCAGATACCAAAGATCCGTTATATGAGACTATAGGTCCATTCAAGCCTAAGTCTTCATAATAGGATAAGATTACTCTAACAGGTCTTCCGCTAGCAACTGTGACGTAGTTACCCATTTTTATTAATTTCTTTATAATCCTTCTAGATTTCTTTCCTACAGTATTGTCACTTCTTAATAAAGTCCCGTCCATATCAAATGCGATGAGATATTTCTTTTTATTTCTTTTGAACATAACTATCACCCTTCTAACGCTTTATTATAAATCTATCTGTCGAAATTTCTTATAGTATGTATTGTAAAACTTATATTTACAATTATTTAGTTGGCAACAAGTAATAAAAAAACAACTTAATAGGTAATAAACACAATATTTACTAGTCTTTTGTCAATTCAAATGACAAATCAATCAATCTTATTATTTCTTCATCCGATAAAGAATCATCTAAAGATACTGAAATCCATGATTTCTTATTCATATGATATGCTTTGAAATATCCGATCGATTTTAATTTTTCTTCTAGGATTTGAGGAGTGATTTTCAAATTGATAATTTCTATTTCATCCGAAGATTTCAAACCTAATTTTCTTTTATCTATGTTCATGATAAGACCAAACCATTTTCTATTTTCTAAGTGCCTATATACACCGGAACTAGGATTTGATTTTCCTAGAAATTCTGGCTTTACTTTGTATGCTTTACAAATATATGAATCGATTCGATTGGATTGATCGAATCTATAATTAGTTTCAATAGAGCAATTCTCTTTAATATCTTCTAATATATTTATTACTTCTTCTTTTATTTTATAGGCGTATTCACCAAGTTTATTGCTGAATTTATAGTTTAAATACTCTTCATTGACATCTAAATCTATAACTTTGGAATTGATAACATTGTTTGATTGAATCTCGAGGATGAGCATCATATTATCAATCGATAATTTCTTTTCGAATTTAAAAGAATCATCATATTGTTTAAATCCATAATTGAGTAGTTTTTCATTATTGAATTTAGATTTACCGAATACTATTTGTTCTATTGTTTTACTCATAATTTAAATCCATTACTATTGTAAGAGTATACAATTCAGTATAAAAAATAAACAGTTTGTTCTAATTCAATTGATAATAGAAGAGAAAGAAATTATGGTTGAAAGCGATTACCTAGGAGGGTAATATGAAACAACAATTATTAAAAATTATTCTTTTGTCTTCTTCTTCTTTATTAGGACTTATGTCTTGCAATGAATCAAAGCCTACTAATGGAAATTCAGCAAATTCCAATGTAGGTAATTCTCAAAACACTGGAAATAAAGACGATCCTACCGATGTTACTTTGACTGGTGCTTATATTTCACCTGCTGTTCTTCAGTATCAAAATATGAGACCAGCAAACAATTACTATGTGACCACTTTTTCATTTGAAACCATTCAACTTTATTCAGACAACACTTATTGTTTGACTTTGGATTCATCATGTTTTTCAGGAGTGGTTTTACCTGATGTAGGAAACGATGCCACTGGTTCTGCTCGTGAAAGCTCTGTAACTCGTTATTATGGAACCTGTACTCAAAAAACTAATGAGTTAGATGAAGATACACTGGATGTATCTTTAGCTACTCCTACAAGAATAGTAAGAAATTTCAATTCTAACTTTTATGTCGATTCAGAGAACTTTCATCCTGTTACTGGAACAGGTGCCTATTTTAATAAAGTCACCTATGAGACCAAAGAAGATTTCATGAAAGCTCTTGCCTTTAAGCCTGTTGATGTTTCAGTTTCGAAAACAGCAGCTAGCTTTGATTTCTTCCAAACTGAAGCCTTAGATGAAGGAACAAGTATTTCAACCTCAGCTGTAGGATACTCAATTACAGGTAGTTACATGAGCAACGCATCCTTAGGCTATATGAATGTGAGACCTACCTATAATTATTATGTGACAACTATGAATCAACAAGTGTTGGATCTCTTGGACTCGACTCATTATTGCTTCTCTATTTACTCGACTTCTTATTCTGGATTAGTTCTTCCTGAGGAAGGAAATGGTGTTCAAGGAAGTGAAAGAGCAAATTATGTTCTTTCCTTCTATGGAACATATACCAAAACAGCCAATGAATTGGATGATTCAATGTCTGATATAAGCCTTTCTGCTCCTAGTAGAGTTACAATGAATTATGATGGTAAATATTATGTTGATTCAGATAACTGGGACGATGCAGCTAAGACTCATACTCAATTCACGGATAATACAACTCAAGAAGTTAAACAATATGCCAGTGGTAGCGAATATTTGAATTCCTTTAATACAAAAGCCACAAGTATTTCCGTGACTGAAGGAACAGCTAATTTTGATTTTGTTGATTACACTGCTCAACTTTATTAATAAATAAGGAGATATAAAATGAAAAAAAGCAAGTTGTTTAGGGGACTTACTGGAACATTTGCTCTTTTGACTGCACTTTGTTCTTATGCAGGAATTCTCGCATTTGAAAATTCAGGACAAGTAGATATTTTCCTTGGAATATCAAAACCTAATACCCAAAGTTCTGATTATTCTTCAATTGAAGAAATGAGAAAAGCAGAGAGATTGAATGAAATTCAAACTCAAGCTGAGGGATCTGTTCTTTTATTCAACAACAATAATGCATTGCCAATTGCAGCTGGTTCTAAGATGACACTCTTAGGTAAAACTAGTGCAGACAATATATTCAAGGGTTCATCTGGAGGCTCTATCACAACTGAAGAAGGCGGAGCTGTTTCATTATATCAAGCCTTGAAGAACGAAGGATATTCTATAAATGATAATGTCTATAATGCATTGAAGAACTCGACTGTGAAAAGAAGTCGTGGATTCATCGGGGAAGTCGGAAAGGACTTCTACGATGATGGAATGAAGTCTTCTTTCAGTCAATATAACGATGTGGCTTTGATCACTCTGGGTAGATTTTCAGGAGAACAGCAAGATTTTGCTAGTAAAGGCGATTCAAACCAAGACAATGGAGCAGATGAAAACGGAGATCCTATCGACAATCAAGGTGTTAGGATGCTTTCACTTCATCAAGAAGAAAGAGAAACCATCGAATTGGCTAAAGCCAGTGGATTCAAAAAGATTGTCGTTCTTTTGAATACAGCTACCACGATGGAAGTTGGTGAATTAGAGTCACTAGGAGTTGATGCATGTCTTTGGATAGGATATCCAGGATATACTGGATTTGAAGGTGTAGCTAAAGTATTGAAAGGTGAATATGATCCAAGCGGTAGAACTGTTGATACATATGCTACAAACTCATTGTCTTCACCGGCTATGAGAAACTTTGGATCCTTCAATTATTCAAATGTTACTGATCCAGGTCAAAATAAATATTTAGTCTATGCAAAAGATATTTATATCGGATATAAGTATTATGAGACTAGATACTTTGATCAAGTTCAAGGAAAGAATAATGCAAAGAATACAATTGGATCTTATGCTTCTAATGGTGCTTGGAACTATGCGGATGAAATTTCATATCCTTTTGGATATGGAATCTCATATGCTAAGTTTGAAGAAAAAATTGAAAGCATACAGTGGAATAGAGACAAACATGTGGTCGAGGCAAAAGTCAAAGTTACCAATTTGGGAAGCAACAATTATTCTGGAGAGAGTAAGGATGTTGTAGAACTATATGCTTCACTTCCTTATACCACAGGAAATGCAGAAAAATCAGCTATACAGCTTATAGGCTATGGAAAGACGAAGAACCTTAAAGCAAATGAGAGTGAGACCATAACTATAACCGCAGATGATTATTTATTTGCAACATATGATAATAAAGCTGTTAACGGAGCTGATTCAACAAAGAAAGGTTGCTATGTTTTTGATCCAGGAGATTATTATTTCAGTATTGGAAAAGATTGTCATGATGCTTTAAATAATGTTATGGCATTACAAGGCATTTCTGGATTGTTTGATCAAGATGGACAAATAGTAACCGGAAATAAGCAAAATGCAGTTAAAACTACTCTGTCTTCTTTGGATAATATAACTTACGCTAAATCTCCTGATACTGGAAATATAGTATCTAACCAATTCGACGATATGGATATAAATTATTTTATGAAAGATACAGTCAATTATTTGACTAGATCTGATTGGAATACATATCCATCTAGAATTGAGAACTTGACCGTCAACGATCAAATTAAAACTATTTTGGAAGGTCATACTTATGTTAAACCTAGCGATGCACCTGATGTGACTTCGTATAAGTTTTCACAAAAATATGAGACTCCTATCACTTTGAAGGATATGCGCAATGTTCCTTATGAAGACGATGAGAAATGGGATAAATTCATCGATCAATTGACTCCGACTCAATTAGCAAAGATTTGTGGCGAAAAGTTTGGAAATGACGCTATTGAAGAACTTGGAGTTCCTCAAACCTCAGCTGCTGATGGACCAGATGGAATTCAATCAAATGTTGGATTCTCACATGTTAGTGAAGTAGTTGCGACTTCGACATTCAACGATGAACTTATCGCTTTGAGAGGAAAATTCATGGCTGAGGATGGAATGGCTGTAGGTCAAAACGGAGTGTATGGATTCGGAGCTAACATGCATAGAACACCATATGCAGGAAGAAACTATGAATACTATTCCGAAGATACTATCCTTTCATATTTGGTCGGGGCTATTCAAACTAAGGCTGCTACCGAAAAAGGCTTGACCACTTATGTAAAGCATTTCTGTGCTAACGATCAAGAAACTTGGAGAAATGGTAATTCAACTATCATGACTGAGCAAACCTATAGACAAGGACCTTTGAAAGGATTTGAAGGAAGCTTTACCAAAGGTGGATCATTGGGTACGATGACTTCAAATACTAGGGTTGGATTTAAGGTTGTTTCTATGGATCCAGCTACTATGACTCAAGTACTAAGAAACGAATGGGGATTCAAAGGTGTTGCTATGACAGATTCATCTAAAGGAAGTAGATATTATCTATATACTAATGAATCCGTTGATGCTGGAATCGATCAGTTCAATAATGATGAGACTAGAGGAACATCTGATTTGAAGAATGCTTTGATAAAGGATAAAGATGGTCATCTTTGGGGTAAAGCTAGAACCATCGCTAAACATTATTTTTATACGATTTCACGTAATTTTGCTATGGCTGGTGATGATGTTGTCATCGATACAGGTGCTAGCTGGTGGGAAACAGGAATTATCAGTGTCATTTCAGTGCTAGGAAGCGTTACTGCCATTTTCTTAGCTTTGGATGTTACTTTCGAAGTCTTGGAAAACAGAAAGAAAAAGGAGATGTAATCAAATGAAGAATTATTTTAAGAATATTTTTTCAAAAGATTGCTCTTGGATTGAATACTTATCTTTTGGAATATCTTTGTTTATGTTGATTGTATCGATCCCTTATTTGATTATTAATCCGGGTGAATTGAAGATTGAAGACTATTCGAGAACATTTGCATTCATCATGTTTCTAATCGGAAGCTTGATAGGAATAATATCGTTCTTTGTTAGATTTAAGTACATCAATGATTATGCACCATTAGTTTCTGTCGCATTCTATTCAGTTGGATGTGGAAGACAGTTATATCTTGCTTGCTACCCCCTAGCAGACTTGATGACCGGTGTTAATTGGTTTGGAGGAAATCTTGGAATCTATTTGACTTTCTTGATATTATTCCTTATTGGAACTATAACTGAAATAGTTGTTTTATTCTTACCAGGGAATAAAAAGTAGATTAGAAACATTGAAATTAAAAGTCCTAGCTCAGCGGCTAGGATTTTTAAAATGAAATAAGTAATTTGAATATTTGATTGTCGGTAGAATAGGATAATGTTCCGTTGTATCTATTGACAATGTATGAAATTGATTTAGACCCAAAGCCATGGTTCTTTCCATCTGTTTTGGTCGATATTGGAAGATTAGAAGAATTGAATTTGATTTCACCATCAAAATAATTATCAATCTCTAATAATATAATTCCATTCTTCTTGGCTAAAGTAAAATCGATAATTCTTTTATCATCAGGGAGATTCTCGACAGCTTTGATTGCATTAGACAAAGCATTTGTTATCAAAGAATATAACTCAGTCTTTTCCATAAAATTCAAAAGACTTCCATCGCACATACAAGTTAATTTGATGTTGTGTTTTTGACAAATCAGTTGATTCTCGTAAATTGCTGAGTCTACTACATCATTACCCGTTTTTACGGTTGAATCATAGAAGGAAGTAGCTTCTTTCAAAGATAATAGTTCTTCATCTGTTATCTTTCCTTCTAGTTTGGATAATTGGTGATTTAAATCATGGCACTTAGAATTTATGATATCTATATTTTCTCTACTTTTCTCAAACTGCTCTCTTTCTTTGTCTAACAAGTTTGACATCAAAGCCATTTCTTGTTCCTGATTCGATGAATAGAAGATTCCTTTTCTAATGATTAGAATCATCAAAGCCATAAAGCAACAAACTATTTTAATCATTCCAGACAGAATTAAACTTTGTGATTCATACGGAGTGACGAAACAATAGAAGAAATCAGTCGCTAATACAGAAAAAATCGTTAAAATTGAAATGTTGCGTTTTCCTTTTTTAGATAAACTGACATTGTCTTTCATCTTAAAAATGAAGCCGAAGATTATGTAGATTGCTATATGATAAGCATAATATATTGTCCAATCTAAATATATATTCTGACTTCCGAAGAAAGACATGGTTAAAAAAGCATCATTACCTGTTAGATTTAGGATTGCTCCTAATGATTTTGCAGTGAATATTCTTGTTGCATGTGTGGCACATAATGATTGGATCCATTGGAATTTCTCTTCATCATAAGTGATGAATAAAAGCAGTGATGTTAGTCCAAACATATACAAGGAATGAACTATTCCTTGTAAGGCTCTTATGCTTGACATGGTGCTTCTTAAATATGCAAGAGGAACAGATAAAAGTATGAGTGAAAAAATAGTAATGAGATTCCAAAGCCACCACTTCTTCTTATAGTGACCTTTTATATTGAATAGATAAATAGATAGAAGGACTTCAAAATCAGCTGATAATATTATGACAAGCTGTTTAAGGACTTCTTCCCCTAAAAGTTTGATTAAGAATTCATTCATTTTGAATTACCTTGAAGATAATTGACAAAGGCTTGTTTGAATTCTTTTTTTCGAGGCCTAGAAATCAATAATTTCTCATTACCTAAATAACAGTAAGTATCATCTATATTAGTTATGAACTTTAGATTTACTAGATAGCATTTGTTACATAGTGAGAATAAGTTGCTATTTAATTTTTCTATCACAGATTTAAGAGTTCCTAAAGACATAAATTCCCTTTTAGAATCGGTGTGATATACGATTCTATGATGTATTGCTTCTACATAGGTGATTTCATTTATGCTTAGTCTGATTGAATTTCCTCTATATGTCACCACGATGCTTTCTTCTAAATTGGATTTGTGAATTCTATTTACGGCTCTATCAAATTTTAATGCGAATTCTTGATACTGAATAGGCTTAACTAAGAAATCCAATGCTTCTACTTCATATCCTTTTATTGCGTATTGCCCTAAAGATGTTATGAGGAACAAAATAACATTCTTATCTTTTTCTCTTATCTTCTTAGCTAAATCCATTCCATTCATTCCAGGCATCTTTATATCTAAGAAGATTAGATCAAAATCAAATGAATAAGAGTCGATAAATACAATTGGATTTGAAAATGTGATTATTTCAAACGAAAAGCTTGGATTATTCATCTCATACTGTTTGATGAATGTCTTTAATTTGGAACTATCCAATTCATCATCTTCTACAATTGCTATTTTGTTCATATTCGTTTAATTTATATTGTTTAATTTATATCGATAGTATTATAGAAGAAAAAGGACTATTTAAGTCTTATAAAAATTAGTATCGGTCAAAAGATTGTATTTAGGTGATGGTTATTAATGATTTACTTTATATCTGACCCAAAGAGTGCCACCATCCATCACTTTAGCTTTAATCAAATTAAAATCTACTGGATTATAGTTTGATAATCTTTTTTTAACTGAATAGAGCCGTAGTCTTAGTGAATTCATCAGCACAAGGAGCAATTACTACATTGATTTCATTACACATACCTACATGGATGAAAGACTAGTTTAATATTACACCTTCACCCAACATCAAAGTCTCTATTTCAAATAAGCTTTTTAATTTATCCAATATTGATTTGTAATCTATTGGAATATGGGCATTTTATTTTATGGAGAATCTCGGAAACAATGTGCTGGCCAAACTTATAGAGCTAACCATCTAGAATATCAATGGCGGATAAAATGTCGAAATAGGAAAAGAGGTCGATTACAAAAATAAGAAGGACATTTTAGGAAATTCAATGCTAAAACAATGAAAACTCATGGCTAATTATTTTAATAAGCAATTGATTTATTGATGCTAAGCTTTGATAACTAAAAAAATTGTCTATATTGTTTATAAAAAAGCTTTGATATAAAATGTTATTGTATATAACCAACAAAATAATAGAAACTGAAAGGATGGTGGAAAAGTATTATGCATAATATTCTTGGAAAGATAGTATTATCAGCAATTTCATTAATATCTTTGTTCTCTTGTAAGACTGATAATTCAATTACTGATCTTGGGCCTTTTACTGTATTAGGATTAGATCCGTTCACATATGAATATACATCTGGAACTTTGGAAAAAGATAATTTAGGGAAATACTATGTAAGAGATGAATTCTATTTCAGTCACTATTTAGCAGTCACCAGGGTCGACAAATCTGTCGATGTTAAATGTTATTCTGTCGTAGATCCAGAAGAAGGATCAGATTTGAAGTATGTATTAAATAAAATTTCTTTTGATGATTTTGAAGTGGGAGAAAAGGTAATATTTAAATGGAAACCGGGCATGGAAGATTATTATGCTTTTAAAACAATACCTGTATTTGAGATGTATAAGTTTTCAACTAAAATAGAATTGACTGAGTTTACTAGAGTCAAAGGAAAGATACTGAATTCTGATAAAAGCTGGTATGGAAGTTGTGATTATTTGTTCGAGGATGAAAAAGAATCTAAGTATATTAGTTATGTTGGTTGCAATAGTTCATCAGATATGACTGTTACTTGGAACTTACAGAATAGTCAATTCAACGACAAAGAAAGCTATGACTGTTATGTAGTCGAAAAGGATAACTTAGCTTTATTCTTAATAAACAATAAGGAAGTATGGTAATCATAAAAAGGGGCTGAGGCCCCTTTTTATTATGCTTTTGTTGTGTGCCACCATCCATCACTTTAGCTTCAATCAAAATGAAATCTACTGGATTATAGTTTGATAATCTTTTTTATGCAAAATAAAGTTGTAGTGTTAGTAGATTCACCAACATGTAGAGCTATTCCCACATAGGCTTCATTATACATTCTTGCTTTAATTAAAACTTGGAGACTAAGACAAAATATGGAGCTGATGCAGTTTGCCTCCTTTTTACTCCAACAAGGCTAGCCGAAAAAAACTATTAGATAGAAAGACCATCTTGTTCATATTATCTTAAGGTTTTTATAAGAAACCTTAAGATAATATAAAGAAGTACTAAGAATTGATTGTATGATAACAACAAATATGAAAGGCTGAACTAAGAAGATGGAAAACATAAAAGATTTCTTTAAATCAAAACTAGGAAGGGTAACAATACGAGCGATAGTAGAAATTGTTCTAGCTACTAGTTTGATGCTAGGAATCTATTATGGATTAGGTAAAACTAAAGAAGCTATGTCTGCTGCCTTGGGATTCTCAGCCTTTATCTCTCTAGCTCTTTGTTTCTTCACGTGGCTTTTTGATTGGGGTGCATTCGATTTTATCTCATATGGGCTTATATCTTTAAAATATAGGAAGTCAGACAGTAAGCCTTATTTGGATTTGATTGATTATAGGGCTAGTAAAGTTGGAATAAGAAAACTGAATAAATATAACCATTTTCCTTACTTAATAACTGGTGTAGCCTTTTTAATATCATATGTCTTATATATTAATTTCTAAATAAAAAATAGCCGCTAAGTGATAGCGGCTATTGGTTTGACTTAATAATGGATATAGAATCCTAGATTATGATATTCCCTTGCAAGATTATTTGATGTTGACAACATCATTACCATCCCGTGTTGATCATGGTAATTACAAAGAAATTTTCGATATGACTAGAATTAAAATCATCATCATCAGTGAGGCTGAATGAACTAAAATTGAAAATGCCATTGCCGTGTGATAAAATCAACGTATGAATTCTTTTAAATCTAGATTAAAGCACAAAAGTGTAAGAAATGTCGGCTGGGGGATCATCACTTTATCTTTGATGTCTATTTTTAGCTTAGGATTTTCTAGTTGGAATATTTCTTATAATCAAAGTGCTCAAATAGACATAAATATTGATAGTAGCGATGTAGAGGATTACTCAAAATCTATTACTCTCAGCAGTGAGAATTCCTCTCCCTTGGATTTTAAGTTTTGCAAGGATGGACTAGTTAGAGATGATACAATCGTTTATGAAGGAAATGCATTATTTAAGTTTAAAATCAGTTTAGCTGGTGAATATGGACTTCTAACTTGTAAAAAAGACTTATCTTCTTTTGGAGTGTCTTTGACCTTAAGACAAAAATATGAAAAAGGGAAAAGCTTTGAATTTGTCAGTCAAAAATATTAAAAAATGACTGATAATAGTCTTATGGTATCTTATAGTGTCGATGGTGGTCTTACCAAAGTATCTACTGGTAACAAATCATCGGACATAAATAAGTATGTATTGAATTCATCATTCACATATACTTTGACTGATGGTCAAAAGAATGATGAATTCATCAATTTTAATGTTTACTATCACTATGATCTCAGCTCTAAGAAAGACAGCTTTGAAGCTGATGTCTTCGACAAAATCCAAAATGATGGTTTTAGTTTTACTTTCAGTGTAGGAGTGAGGGATTTGAAATGAGGGCAAGAAAATCATTGATAAGAACAATACTTGTTGTTACCACAATGCCGGGTTTGGTTTCTGGCATTGGATTTTCATCATGGATTACTGTTTCAAGTCAAGAGATTAAAACTACTGATATAAAGGATAACAATGCTAGGAAGGTGGCTTATTCAACAACTACTAATCTTTACTATACGACTGTAGAAAAGGCATTGTTAGAAACTACTAGTGGTGGAACAACATATATTCTTCCTGGAAAGAATCCTTCCATTAATAATGACTGTAGTGTAGGTAGTGGAGTTACACTTTGCATTCCTATGACATTTAATGATGCTAATGGGACAATAATTGCTGAATGGGATGGAAGCAGAACTAACGGTTCTGGAACAAATGATGATAAGTACAAAACTGGAATTTTTAAAAATATAATTATCGACGGTACTCATACTCCCTCAGATTCAACTCAACAAAAAGTTGATAAATATAGAATGAATCAAGTTTTCTTAAATGCAAAACTAACTGTTGAACAAGGTGGGTACTTGTATATTGGGGGTGTTAACGGCTCTGATGAAAACCTTGTTAAGAATCAAGTTACTGGTCAATATTCGGAAATTACAATGTCTTCTAAAGCTTCGCTTGACATTGAAGGTGAAGTTACATGTTGGGGTTATATCAAAGAAGCTGATAAATCAAATAACGGAAGTAATGTTATTGTAGAAAAAACAGGTACATTGAAAGTCCCTTTGGTCTTTTATGATTTTAAAGGAGGTGGTGTTTCTGTTGCATTTTATTTAGCAAACATATTCCCGCTCAGTCAATGGGATATGCCTAATATTCAATCACAGCTAACTGTTAACTATGGTGGAAAGTTAGTCGGGAGCTGGTTGCTCAACATGAATGATACTTATTTTAGTGGTGAAGCACAAATATTAGCTAGTGATAACGCATTCTTTAATATGGCTAATGAAAATAGTAAAGCAGTTATTAAATATAATCCATCCAGTTATTTATATACTACTTGGACGGATTCTTCATTCTGGTATAAAAAAGGAACTAAATATGATCCTAAAGGAAAAGGATTAACTAGTTTTGATTTGTATGGTGGTGGAGAATTTGGAACTTTAAGTGTTAGTTTTAAACTAGGAGTTATTCCATACGATATAGTTTCTTCTAATTTTGACTTACCCATTAATTATAGATATCAGATTGGACTTCACAATGGAACATTTAATCTCGGAAACAAAATAAAATTTATGCCCGGAAGCCTTCTTCATGTCTATGAAGATGCAACTTTAAATCAAACAAATAATGTTATTTATATACAGAAAATTGATTATGATGCAGCATCAAAGGGTGGTAGCTATTCTTATCCTGAATTAAGTTCTGCTTCATCAATTGGAAATACAGCTAGATTAATAGTAGATGGAACTTATAATGTAAATAGTGGAAACTTTGGTGGATATGTAGAAACAAATAATTCAAAAGGTCAATTCAATATATCTAAAGATGCTGGTACTACAGTAAGTGTTAAGGAAGCTGGATACCAGAGTGCAACAAAAATAAGTTATACAACATCAACTGCTTCAACTGAGTTGGTAATCAGCAATAGTGGTTATAAATACGAAGCCAATTCTAATATAAACTTTATTTCTAAAGGTAATTATTGGAACTTATCTAATGGTTTTACCATTGGATTTAACATTCCATATATAGATGAAAGATATGTCATTTGGAAGGATGGAAAAAATTCAATTCCTAATCTTCAAATAGATGATACATTTACTCTTCCTACTGTGGATGATATCAGTCTTAATAGTGGAGTAGCTGTCGTATCTAAATGGAAGATAGGGGATAAAGAATACAATCCAGGTCAATCTATAATTTTTGATGAATCTATTTTAGATAATGGATTAAAATTTGAACCAGTATGGGTAGCTGACCCAGAGAACCCAAAGATAATTACTTTAAGCTTTTCAGTTGGAGACTTAGACACAGATAAAAAATATATTAAGATTACTCCCTCTAATGCTGATGTTGCTAATAAAAAATTTAATGATTCTTTTACTTCTTATGAAGCTAAATCTGAAAAAGACTTAACTAGGGATTCTTGGGCAGGCTGGTATTGTGTTGAAGAAGATAAGAAAATTGATGAAAAGAAAAAACAATTCACATCCACTTTGAATTTTGAGACATACCCTAAGCTTGGAGATAAAGCTTCTTTATCTTTCCAAGCCACTGCAAGTTGTATTCTTCCTTCTTCTTTAATTATGTTACCTGATGGATTATATAAACAGGCTGGTTTATTGAAATCCGGTGACATAGTAATGTCATTCAATCATGAAACAGGTAGATTAGAGCCTACTGAAATAATAATCAATGATGATATAGATGAACCTGAACAGACTTATGATGTGATTCATTTAATATTTGATAATGGAAATGAAACTGATATTGTTTATGAACATGGATTCTTCGATTTAACATTGAATAAATATGTTTACTTACATACATATGATGCTTGTAACTTCATTGGACATGAATTCGTATTCTTTAAGAATTCGAATGGTCAAATTGAAAGAATTAAACTCATTCAAGTAATCATCAACAAGATGGTTACTAGAGTTTGTTCTCCAGTAACAGCTAATAACTTAAATATCATTTCAGATAACATGTTGAGTATGCCAGGTGGAATTACTGGTTTATTCAATATATTTGAATATGAAAATGAATCTTTGAAATATAACATAAAGAAGAAAAACGAAGATATAAAGAAATGTGGATTATTGGATTATTCATCATTTGATAAATATCTATCTAAAGAATTGTATGATAAGTTACCATGTAAGTATATGGCTATATCTATAGGAAAAGGTTTTATATCTTGGAATACTATCCAATCCTATATCGATAAATGGGCTAGAAGAATATCGCATTAAAAATAACCATTATTAACACTGTTTTTATGGGTGGTATTTGTTAAAACTAATAATAACAATTTTAATAAGTCTATAATTAGTCATTTTTCCTCCAGCTTTTCTTCATCGGAATAAAACTTTCTAAGTAGTAGTATGTTTGGTCATACCTACCATTACCTTATAGACTTCAGCTCTATTGAAATATTAACTTTCTAATTCATCTCTATCTATTTTCTTTAATTCATTTATTTCTTCATTATCACTTGGATATTAAGAAACATAGATTATTCTAAAACGATATTTGTCAGCTGTTTTATAGAATCATTTGTTTTCGATGAAATATAGAAAACAAAAATCGATTCAGTATTTTACTGAATCGATTAATTAATTTCTTAATGGTGGGGTCAGAGAGACTTGAACTCTCACGGGAGACCCATACGCCCCTCAAACGTACGCGTATACCAATTTCGCCATGACCCCACGGCAAGAAGGGATTATATACGAGTAGTTATTTTTAATCAAGTGATTTTTAAAAATTTCTTCTACACCTAGAAAATAACTGCTGGATCTTTCCTTTTCTTTCCACTCATCTTATTCACTATTTTGACATTTGCCATAGATAGGATAGCGTTGTATCTAACGGCAATTTTGTCATATGCTTGATAGGCATTGTCGCCTTCTACTTGCTTCTCTTTCAACTTCTTTATCAATTCATTAGCTCTGTCTGTTCTTTTTCCTTTTTCTTCAAGTAGTTTTCTGGTATAGATAAAGCCAAAGTCTAAAGTCTCTTTGGCTTTTCTTCTAGCCACTAGATCTTGTGAAGAAATATCTGGATATGCTTTTTCGAATGTTTCTCTGAAGTCTTTCTTATAAGGTAGATTTCTTTCATCTACATAAGTCCAGGCCTCTTTCATCAAGTCGACTCTTGAAGATTCAAATGGTTCTATCTTTCTAAATTCATCCATCACTTTATTTTCTTGCTTCTTTAGACTTAGCCAAAGTATCCATCCTAATAATAGATAAAGAAGGAATAAGATCAGTAAGGAACCAACTACAATCAATATAGTCCACAAAGTATTCATAATAAACCTCGTTTTTCTTTTTGATTCGTTTTATATTATCTTATATTTATGTGTGAAGAAAGGAAGATACCGATGAATACTAAGTATATTGGAATCTTATTGATGGCGGGAAAGTCGACTAGAATGAATGGCATTGTTAAGCAGTACTATGTATCTAAAGATGATGATGAACCAATGTATATTCATTCATTGAAAACTCTAGCCTCATTTATGGATGATGTTATATTGGTGGTTCCTCACGGTGATGAGGAAAAAGTAAAGAGTCAGTCATTTATATTCACTAAAAAATTCTATCCTGTTATAAGTGGAGGAAAAGATCGTACTGAGAGTGTTAGAAATGCTCTTAATTTTATTAAAAACATGTACTTTGATGTCGATATCAAAGTATTGATTCATGATGCAGCAAGGCCTTTTGTTCCTTCTAACATAATATTGAACATTAAAGATGCTCTAAAAGATCATGATGCAGTAACACCGGTGCTAGATATGTCAGATTCTTTGTTGAAAGAAAATGATGGAATAAAATATGTAGACAGGACTTTTATAAAAAGAGTTCAAACACCCCAAGGCTTTGACTTCAATTTGATATATGAGGCTTATGAAGAGTTGAAAGAAGAAAGTAAGACCGATGATTTTCAAATGGTCTTAAACAAATCTAAATCACCTTTATTGATTCAAGGGTCTACTCTTTCCTTTAAAGTAACAAATGATGATGATTTAGTCATTTATGATTGCTTGTCTTACAAATTTAAGCAATGAAAAAGGAATTTTAAGAAGAAAATAGATTCAAACTTGCTAGAATACGCTTACAATTTATACCAATATAATTATTTTTATCTTTCTTATAGCTTTTTCATTTTTAAGTTATAAAATATCTCCGGTTTTTGAAGTTTTAATATACTTTCTAGGGGAGAAAAAAATGATTACTTTAAGACATTACGGTAAGAAGATTGAGAAGCTAAATTTGGAAAGCATCAATTCTCAAATCAATGCTGCTAGCAAGGTAATTGCTGAGCGCTCCGGTGAAGGTCATGAATTCATGGGTTGGATGGATTATTGTTCCAAGTTGACTAACGATGATATTCAAGACATCATCGATTCTGCCAATCTCGTGAGAAGCAAGTTCGACACATTGGTCTGTGTAGGTATCGGGGGATCCTACTTGGGCGGACGTGCTGTAATCGATGCTATAAATGGATTGTATAGCGATGACAAACTTAAAATTGTTTATCTCGGCAATACTTTAAGTCCATCCTATACCCATCAAATCTTGAAATGGCTCGAAGGAAGAAATTTTGCAGTCAATGTTATTTCCAAATCTGGAACAACCACTGAACCTGCAGTAGCTTTCCGTCTTTTGAAGGAACTCATCATCAAGAAATGGGGAACCGGCCAACTCAAGGATAGAATCTTTGCAACTACTGATAAAGCTAAAGGTGCTTTGAAGTCAGAAGCCAATGTCGAAGGATACAAGACATTCGTCATTCCTGACGATATCGGTGGACGTTTCTCAGTCATAACACCTGTAGGATTGTTCCCAATTGCATGTGCTGGAATCGACATACGTTCTTTTGTTAAAGGATTGGTCGATGGTGAAAAAGATTACGGTGACAATGATTGGCACAAGAACTTGGCTTATCAATATGGAGCCTATCGTTATTTGTTGAACCATGAGGCTGGATATCCTTATGAGATGTTCTGTACCTATGATCCTCAAACTGAGATGATTTGTGAATGGTTGAAGCAATTGTTTGGAGAATCACTCGGTAAGGATGACAAGGGATTGATGCTCGGACATGGTGTATTCACCACTGACTTGCACTCTATGGGTCAGTTCATTCAACAAGGATCTAATGTTTTGTTTGAAACTGTAATCCATTTCAACACTGTACCTGAGAATCAAGATGTCGAAATCTCAGCTGATAAGGAGAATTTGGATAATCTTAATTATCTCGCAGGACAAAAGATGTCTTTCATCAATGAGAAAGCCTTTGAAGCTGTTTTGAAGGCTCATACTGAAGGACAAGTCGACGCCAATGTTATCGATGTCAGTACACTCGATGCCTATAACCTTGGAAATCTCTTCTATTTCTTCTTCAGAGCAACTGCTTTGACTGGTTACTTGGATAATATCAATCCTTTCAACCAACCTGGAGTCGAGATTTACAAGAAGAATATGTTCGTTCTTCTCGGTAAGCCTGGATACACAGACAAGAAGTAAACCTTGAAACGATATAAAAACACCAAGTCAATGGCTTGGTGTTTTTTATATCGGTTATTTATTCGTTTGTCTTCTTGTAGTTTCTAAAGAAAGTCTTGACGTATTTGTCTACAGTTTCTTTTCCTTTGGATTCTATTAGTCTTTTATAGACTTTATCGACATCAGATCCAGCTCCTTTGGGGATTGTAATTCCTAATTTTGATTCCATCTGTTGCCAATATAAAAGAAATTCGTATCTGGATATGACTGATGCTATTGCGACACTAGGCCATCTGCTCTCTCCTTTAACCTTGAATATGATTGGATTTTCAATTAAAGATTCACCGACATATTTCTTGTATAATTCTTCTCTTTCGAATTGATCGACATAGACTACTATTTCATCGCCTAGCTTATATTTTTCAATCAATTTTTGATGTGCTAGGTTATGGAGATGTGCTAAAACCCAGTGGGTAGAAAACCCTTTATCCTCGTAGGAAGATACTTTGCTCGCTGAGCAAAGTACCGTAAAATGCTTTATACTTCTTCTCAACTCTGGCCCAATTTGCATCATATAGGCATCCGTCAATTTCTTCGAATCCTTTACATGCAATTCATCTATCAACTTCATATCTGAAGGGGTGAAATAGGCTGCGGTAACAATCATAGGTCCGAAGAAATCTCCGACTCCGACTTCATCAGAACCAATTTGTATTCCGGTGTCTTCATATCCTTTACCCAAAGGTTGTGTCTTGATATTTGGATATTCGAATGATGACGTCTCAACTTTAACATTAGGCATGAATATCGATGCTTCTAATGAAGCTTTTCCGTCAGCCCCAAAAAATGTTATGGTAAAAACATCAGGATTCTTTGTTTTGAATCCTTTCACAACTATTCCATCCTTAGTTTTATGGATGAATAAATCATAAGGATGATTTGTGTCATTTATCTCAGTAGCCTTGTAATAATCCATTATTTCCAAAGCTTTTGCTTTATTTACTTTAAATTTTGTTAGTTCCATCATTTCTAATATATCATTTTTTCTTAATGCCAATCTGATTTTTCTGTATCATACTAAGCTAAATTATAATGATAATGCTTATTTTCAATGCTTTTATACTTTTTATTTGCTATCATTTTGTGGGGATAAAAAGTATATGTATAAATATTTATTAATCGATTTTGATGGTACCATGGGTGAAACACAAGGAACCATCCTAGAAGCTTTTCATACTGCTATCAAAGAAGAAGGATTACAGATGCCAGATGATAGTGATATAAAAGCAACCATTGGATTGCCTTTAAATCCATCTTTCAAGAAGTTGTTCCCTGGAATCAATGATTCTAAAGCTGATGAACTGGTAAGTCTATACCAGAAATTTTATTTACAAAAATGTTTTTCAACTCTTAAACCTATGCCAGGTTTAGTTGAGACATTGGAGATTTTGAAAAAAGAAGGGAAGAAGATGGCTGTCGTATCTTCTCGTATGACTTATTTGATTGTACAGCTTTGCGATACTTTGCATATCAAAGATTATTTTGATTGTTTCATAGGACAAGAATTAGTCAAAAAGCCCAAGCCTTTCAAAGATATGGCTGAATTAGCTATGACTGTCTTGGGTGCTTATAAACGCGAGACCATAATGATTGGAGATACCCATTTTGATATCGCTATGGGAAACAATTGTGGTATAGATACATGCTGGGCTAGTTATGGATATGGAAAGAAAGAAACGGTCGAAGTCGATGATCCTACATATACAATAGAAAAATTTAGTGATTTGACAAAGATAGTTAAGTGAAGGTCCGTTTAAGAATATGGATAGACAAGTACAACAAGAAATAAATGAAATTATAAAAGAATTAAAAACTCATTTTCAAAGTGAGCATAACCAAAATGATGTCTCACTATATGAATTTAGTTATGATAAGAATTTAATTCTTAGAGATCATAGATATTTAAATCAAATATTAGGTTATGCAAATAAAGGAAAGAATCTTTTATTGCCAACTGTCATCGATTTAAGCGATACATTGATTAAGCTTCATAAAGCTTTGACTTTAGATATAGATGAATTGTTAGGTTTAAAAAGCCTGATTTTAGCATGTGAAGATATCATGGATAAGTTTGTGAAAGAAAATGATTTTCCCGATCTTCAAAATCAGGCTTTAGACATCGAGGATATGCCTGATTTATTGAGATTGTTGGATTTGTCTTTTGGACCTGATGGTGAAGTCTTGGATTCTGCTTCATCAAAATTAGCCTCTATTAGAAGTGAATTTAGAGGCTTGGTAAGTGAAGAATCTAGATTGATTCAGAGAATCTCTAATAAATACAAATCAAGTCTTGAGATATCTCAACCAGTCATAAAAAATGGAATTCAGACATTGGCTGTAACAGCATCTAAAAAGAATCAAGTTCCAGGAATGGTTGTCGATAGGTCTAAAAGCGGTGAGACATTATTTGTAATCCCATATGAGTTGTTGGAATTTGAAAACAAGAAGGAAAAACTATTAAACGATGAGAAAGCAGAGATTGCTAGAATCTTAGACGGATTTTCCAAGATGTTTTTCCAAAGAGTAGATGCTGTAGACAAGAATTATTATATTTATAATCTTTTAGATGGCTATATAGGAAAAGTTGAATTTGGCTTAACTTATGATGGAGTTGTAGCAAATATAAAAGAAGATACTTTGTCCTTGCAAGGATTGATTCACCCCTTGATTCCATTGGATAGAGCAGTGGATAACGATTTGAAACTCGGTGATCTAGAACCGAGGGTCTTGATAATTTCAGGACCTAACGCAGGTGGAAAGTCTGTCTTGATGAAAGCTGTGGCTTTAGCTGCTATCATGAATCAAATGGGACTTATGGTTGCCTGTCATAAAGAAGCTACCATGAAGATATTCGATGAAGTCGATATATTGACTGGTGACTCGGAATCTTTGTCTGGAAACTTGTCTTCATTCTCCGGTCATTTGTTGGGATTGAAGAACATGTATGAAAATGCCTCAGGTAATTCGTTAGTTTTAGTTGATGAAATAGGTCAAGGAACTGCTCCGAGTGATGGAGAAGCCATTGGACATGCATTTATCGAACATATGTTAAATCAAGGTACATTTGGAGTGTTTACAACCCACTACGATGGACTAAAGAAATACGCTATTTCAGAAGAAAAGATTTTGTCCGGAGCTATGGAATTTTCTGAGAAAACTTTAACTCCTACATTTAAGTTCATCCCCGGTGCTGTTGGAAATTCATATGCCTTTGAGGTTGCTTCAAAGAATGGATTGCCTAATGAATTGATTGAGTCTGCAAGAATATATAGGGATTCCCAAAAACAATTTGATGTCGAAAAACTTACAGCTGAACTCAATGCTAAGATAAAACAAACCGATGCTTTGCAAAAAAAGTTGGATGATAAATTGAACAACGTTAAGCAATTGGAAGAAAAGAGGCAAAACGCTATTAAAGCTTTAGCTGATGAAAAAGAGAATATTAAGAAACGTGCTGATAGAAAAGTCGATGAATACGCGCAGGAAAGACTTGATCGATTAGATAAGTTATGGTCTGAAGGAAAGAAAGCTGATATTGGATTTAACGAAAAATCCAAAATCAAAGGTGAGATTAGAAAAGTTACTTCTTCAGCTGATCAATCAGATAATGAATTCCATAAACATATCAGCAAACCTGAAGAAGTGCAACCCGGTGATATCGTTTCTTATGGTTCTATGATAGGAAGATTGGTTAGTGTTAATAAAAACAAAGCTAAATTCTATTACAATGGAATGACAATGACTGTCAATCTCTCTGACCTTGTCAAATCTTCTGCTTCTAAATTGCCTATGAGTAGAACTGTATCCAATTTAGATAATTCAATCATGAACAGAGCTAAAGGTGTTTCTACAAAACTAAATGTCATTGGAATGACAGTATCTGAAGCCACTCCAGAAGTAGATAAGTTTTTAGATAATGCTGAATTATGTCATTTGTCATCTGTAATCATCATTCATGGAATGGGTACATTTGCTTTAAGAAATGGAATATGGGCTCATTTGAAAAAATTGAACTATGTGAAATCTTTTAGAGAAGGTGGAGAAGGTGAAGGTGGCCTTGGAGCTACTGTTGTCTATTTAAAGTAAAGATGAATGAAACAATTAAAAGAAAATTAGACTTGCTTCCAAATAAACCGGGATCTTATCAAATGAAGGATAAGAACGGTACAATTATTTATGTTGGAAAAGCAAAAAGCTTAGTAAAAAGAGTAAAGCAATATTTCACCAGACCTCAAGTTGGAAAAGTGATGTTGATGGTCCAGGAAATTACTGATTTGGATTGGATTGAAACACATTCGGAAAAGGAAGCTTTTCTTTTGGAAATCAATTTGATACAAAAATATTACCCAAAATATAATATTCTTTTAAAAGATGGCAGGATGTATCCGTATATCGGAGTAAAAAGAACAGAACAACCAGTTTTAAAAATATTTCATAAACAGACATCCAAATCCTATGATTATTTTGGACCATATCCAGATTCCAATGCAGCCCATAAGGTTATGGAATTATTGAATAGAACATATCCTGTCTCAAGAGAAGAATTCACTCCTGGAAAGCCATCCTTTTATTATTATTTAGCAAAAGCAGAAAATCCAGTTATCAATGATGATGAAATTAATAATTTCGATACTGTCAGAGATAAGATTAAGAAATTTTTAAATGGAGATACTAGTGAAGTTGTTTCTTTCTATAGAAAGAAGATGGAAGAAGCAAGCGACAATCTTAATTTTGAGCAAGCTGGTGAATATAAGCAAATAATTCAAAGCATTAATGCCACTACTGAAGATCAGAAGATAATGATGAAAGACAAAGTAGATAGAGACGTTTTTGCTTTCTCAACTAGAGAAGGATATGTTTGCATGTTGTTTCTCCTTTACAGAAAAGGAATATTACTTGGAAAGAATCTTTATATCAATGAAATTACAGAGGATTTGAACGAAGAATTGCAAACAGCGATTTGTCAATTCTATTTAAATCATCCAAAGCCTAAAGAACTTATTGTATCTGATGAATCTTTAGGAGAGTCTTTAAAACAATTGTTGGATTTGGATATAGTAGTGCCTACACAAGGAATAAAGAAAGACATTTTGTCTTTAGCATTGGAAAACGCTAAAGCAGGATTAGATGCACATTTTATGACTGCAAGGCTTGAAGATGATACTTTAGATCTATTAAAAGATTTGCAGGAGAAACTCCATATGGATCGACTTCCACTGGAAATAGAATTGTTCGATAACGCTCATACACAAGGCCAAGATGCTGTTGGCGGGATGGTCACGTATGTAAACGGGAAAAAAGCTCCTGAACTATATAGAAGGTTTAATATTCATCAACCGAACAAAGCAGATGATATGGCTTCTATGAGAGAAGTTATTTATAGGCGCTGCTCAAGAATTGTAAAAGATAATTTAAAAGCACCTGATTTGATAATTGTGGATGGTGGTATCACTCAGGTCGAAGCTGCGATAGATGCTATTTCAAGGTCTAATATCAAAGGTGTTAAATTGGCAGGCTTAGTAAAAAACGATAAACATGAAACAAATTCATTGATGGATGGGGATACTGGTGAATTGATTCCATTGGATAAAAAGTCACCTCTATTTTTCTTGCTGATGAGAATGCAGGATGAAGTTCATAGATATGCTATTACCACACATAGAAATAAGAGGGCTAAGTCATTATTTTCAACCTTTTTTGATGATATTCCAGGGGTTGGAGATAAGAAAAAAGAAAGATTATTGAATGCCTATCCGACAATGGATTCTTTATTAAATGCTACTGTTGGTGAAATAAGCCAGTTAACGGATGATAAAACGGCAAGACTTATTTTTGATAAAATTCAAAAATCTAAGAAAGTTGAAGAAAATTTGAATAAAAAGGCCAAAACTCTATTTAATTGATAATATCTTTAATTTGTAAAAAAGCAGCTCATTACATCAACATTGAATATTGAACATATTACCATATTTTTGTATCTTCTTTGAGCGATGCTATAACGCAATTATGGCCTGATTATGATTTGGATAAAGCTAAGATTTTATATAGAGATGCAGTTTGGAGATTGAGAAAGACCTTAAAAGATATAGGCTTTAATTGTGTATTGTTTTTCAGGGGCTCCTTAGGCCTAAGGAAAGAAAACATCCAATGTGATTTTTGGGATTATTTGGAAGGAAAAAATAATGATTTCCATGGTGAATTCTTGAAAAGTTTTGATTGGAGCATAGAATATTTAGGAATGCTAGAAGATATCAGTGATAAAAGGAATTAGAATCATAGAAAATACTTGACTTTTCTCTTGCTGTAGTCTATCATTACCAATCGTCGGAAGACATAGGAAAGTAGAGCACCCGCTCTCGCCGGATGGACATAGCCCGTCGGCCAAAAGCCTTGAAATTCACACTATAGAAATTTCATGTGGCGGGTGTTTGTCACCCGCCTTTTTTCTATGTTGGTCCGTCCATATAAATAAAGGAGGATTAGGAGTGTATCCTAACCAACGTCCAAAGAAAAAGAGCAATGAATTAGTCAACGAGTTCATTCCCTACAGATTTAAAAATATCCGTGTGGTTTTTCCAGACGGAAGATCGCAGGTTTTGAGTCGTGACGAAGGCCTCCGCCAGGCAGAAGCCTTAGGACTTGATCTCTATTGTATCAGCCCTAATGGTAACCCTCCGGTGTGCAAAATTCTTAATTACTCTAAGTATTTGTTTGAGAAGAAGAAAAAAGAGAAAGAGATGAAGAAGAATCAAAAGGAGATTGAAGTTAAAGAAGTACGCTTCACTCCTCTTACAGATCTTCATGATCTCGAGACCAAAGCTAACCAAGCCATCAAATTCCTTGAAAAAGGAAATAGAGTCAAGGTTTCACTCTTTGTGAAGGGAAGAATGATTAGCAAGATGGATGCTGCTGACAATAAAATCAATACCTTCTTAGATTTGGTCAAAGAGTATGGTACTTGTGAGAACAAGCCTACACTTGAGGGTAAATATTATTTCTGCTACTTCAACCCTATTTCAAAGAAGTAGCTCGAAAGGAAAGGTTTATTCAAAATGGCAAAAGCAAAGTTTAAGACAAAAAGAGCCGTCGCAAAGCGTTTCAAGATTACTGGAACCGGCAAGGTGAAGAAGTACAACCAAAATACATCCCACCTCGCTTTGAGTAAAACACACAAGCAAAAGGTCAACCTTCGTCATGCCCGTTACCTCAACAAGACTGATGGTAAGGCAATGAAGGCACTTATCAGCAAGTAATCAGGAGGATAGAGAATTATGAGAGTCAAACGTGGTTATGTTCTTCGTCGCAAGCACAATAGAGTTTTGAAGCTTGCTAAGGGTTTCCGTGGATCCCGTCACAGATTGTTCAAGACTGCTAATGAAGCAGTTCTTCACTCACTTCACTACGCCTATGTCGGACGTCGTGACAGAAAGAATGATTTCCGTAAGCTTTGGATCAGCCGTATTTCTGCTGCTGCAAAGGCAAATGGAATCAGCTATTCTCAATTGATTCATGGACTCAATCTAGCTAATATCAAGCTTAACCGTAAGATGCTTTCCGAGATTGCTATCTCCGATCCTGCTCAATTCACATTGATTGTTGAGCAAGCTAAGAAAGCTCTCGGCGAGAATGTCAAGGCTTATAACACTGAGTATTCTGCTGCTAAGATTACTATGTCTAATCCTTCTGCCGCTGTCGCTCCTACCAAGGCTGAAGCAGTTGCTGCTTTGAATGCCAAGAAGGCTGCAGCAAGCAACAAGTAATTAACTCTTTTCTTTCGTAAATGCACCTTCGGGTGCATTTTTTTATTGCATAATAATAATACAAATAGTACAATTAATACAGAAGGAGGGTATATGCAATTTAATAATACGGATCCGATTTATGTTCAGCTTAAGGATTATTATAAAAAGATGATCCTTATGGGTGTTTTTAAAAATGGCGAACCTCTTCCTTCAATCAGAGACGTGGCATTGGAAAACAGAGTAAATCCTAATACTGTGGCCAAAGCTTTTTCTTTGCTGAAGGATGAAGGATTTGCTGATTCATTACCTAAGAAAGGCTATTTTGTCAAATCGGAAAATGAACTAGGAAGAAAGGATAAACTTGAGTCTTTAATCAATGATATCTTACGTCTAGGCTATTCGATAGAAGAAATTGAAGAAATCGTTAAGGAGAAAAAGAGTAAATTATGATTGAAATTAAGAATATCAGTAAAAAACTTGGGAACACTTTAGCTGTGAATCATTTCTCAATGGATTTCAAAGAAGGCATTTCAGGAATTGTTGGAGAAAACGGAGCAGGAAAATCCACCCTGTTTAGATTGATTTCAGGTATTTATGAACCAGATGAAGGTGAGATTCTTATCGATGGAAATAAATCTTTTAGCAAAAAAGCTAAAGAAAATTTGTTTTTTCTAACTGATGATCCATACTCGCCTAATTATTCGACTCTAAAGTCTATGACTGAATTTTATGCTTCTTTATTTGATATGGATTTTGAAAGATGTAAAGCCTTGATTGAAAAAACAGGACTTGATCAAAAAGAGAACATCAATAATTTTTCAAAGGGTATGAGGAGGCAAGCTTTTTTATGTGTCGCATTATCTATGAAAGCTAAGTATCTTTTGTTGGATGAAGCTTTCGACGGCTTGGATCCACTTGCCATGGATTGGATCAAAGAAGAAATTATAAGAAAGTCTATGGAAGATCAGAGCTGTATCTTAATAGCTTCTCATAATATTGAGACATTGAACAAATTAGTCGATAAGTATTATGTTCTTAGAAAAGGTACATTGGCTACTACCAGCGATGAGCAATCGATGAATAATGAGTTCATTTGTTTACAGTGCTACTTTTCCAAAGATGTTTGTATTGATGATATAAGAAAATTAGGGGTTTATGTTTTGAACTTTAAGAAAATTGGTGCTGTCTATGAAATATCCGCATTAAAGCAAAATGACACAAAAGACAAGATTGTAAATGGATTGAATCCTACTATTTGCGAGGAGCTTCCTATATCTCCAACTGATTTAGTTGCTTTAGAGATGGAATATTCAAGAAGAAAGGAGTTTATCAATGAATAAGAGATATTTCAAATGGCAGTTTAAAAACTGGATTTCGTTGTCAGTTGTAACTTGTTTAGTCATGTTATTGGTATTCCTGATTACTATCATGAATATTAATGTCGTCCCTTCCGTATCAATGAATAAAGATAATATATACTTGCCTTATAATACCCCCTATATAGGATTGACTATTGCTGCTGGACTTATGTCCCTTGTCATTCCTATCTTTGTTTGCAAGTATAGATTTAAAAGGAGAAGTGCGGATATATTTGGAGAAGCTCCTTTTGATAAAGGAGAATTGTTGAGAACAAGGGCTCTAATCGGATTGATAATACTTCTTGGGGCTTATACTCTAGTATTTATAATTGGAACTATTGTTATTGTATTCAAACAAGTCTATTACAATTCTATTGCTGATTCTGCTTATAAATTAGGCTTGATAGATTCACCGTACTATTACAATTATGGAATTGTTATTCTCTATTGGTTATTTTATTTGATTTGTTTAGGTCTAGCATATTATTTAAATGTTTATATTGCTTCCTTAGGTACGAATAATTTCAATTCAGTTGTTTATCTGCTTATTGCAACTGTTGTCTTGTCTCTTAATGTTTCTCTTATTTCAAGATTTTTGAGTTCTATATCTTCAAGTATTGATTCTATTTATCCTTATGCTCCTATAGGATGGTTGTATGGAATAGTTGTGGGATTTATGTGTTTTGATAAATCGATAGTTAATAATTCATTTATGTCTACTTATGGTGTTGATATGCCGAACACAATAATGATTGTCGTGACTACAGTTGTCTTTATAGGTTTATCTATTGCTTCAATTGTTTTTGTTAATAAAGGCTATAAAGAATATCCTGAAGATTTTGGAAAAGCTAATCCTACCAAGCTTTTACCGCAACTCTTTATACATATTATGTTCTTTTTCTTGGCATGGAGTACAGCATCACCTTCACTGTTGAACATGCTCTTTATCAGTGTAATATCTTCTATTTCTTCATTCATAATGTATGGTCTAAGCTATTACTTGTGTACTGCAGTCCTAACAAAAAGATTTAATTTATCTAAGTTAGATTGGATATCTTATTCTATTAATGTTGGAATCTGCTTAGTGCTTGTATTAATTAAAATTGGATTCAATTATAATTCATAAATTGAATTCTTGAAAAGCAATAAGTTAGTTGCTCATTCTTAGTTATCTAATTCAGAATTGAGTTGCGACTCAATGAAATCAGTATAGTATGCTTTCTTAGATAAATAGGGGATGAATAATGAGATTGACCGATATAGGTCAATCTTTTTTGATATTTATTTGCTTTTATATGAATAATAAAGGTTTTAATAGCGGAGCTATTATAAATGAAAAATTAATCTAAATTTGTGAATTTAGCTTTTTCCAATTACACGTATTGATATTTAAAGTCTTAAATAATGCGTTGTGCATGAATATGTATGAAATTACTTAAAGGATAAATATGAAAAAAATTGGGATTTGGTTTACCTTTGTTGTTTGCGATGATGATTATAGAATCTCTCTTACATTAGTTTGTTATTAAAATGATTGGATAGATATCATACTTTCAAAGCTAACGAAAGAAGTATGTTTGTAAGTATATGAGGAGCTATGAAGAAATACTTACTAAAAAATAAGTTTTTTTCTTAAATCACTTGCATTATTAGTTGCTAATGTGTATATTCTTAATCGTCGCGCTAACTTAGCTCAGAGGTAGAGCTCTCGGCCGTTAACCGAGTGGTCATAAGTTCGATCCTTATAGTTAGCGCCATTTAGAAAAAACACCCACCTTTGGTGGGTTTTTTTGTATCGAACTTATTCCTCACTCGGCTAACGTCCGATCCTAGAAAAGTCATAAATTCAAGTTATTCAAAGACAAAGAAAAAATTGAAAACGACAGAAGATTGTTTGTGAATAAAATAAATGTTAGGACATGAATGGAATTGACAATTAAAAGAAACAAATAATAATCAAGATAAGTGGCTAAAAAAATGATTTATATTCTAAAGTAAGGTAACTTATTTTTTTGCTTTAATTTCCATTATTTCATGTATGAATTAGAGAAAATCAGTTAAATAATAATTTTAAAAACTCGGTATTGTGATTTTTGAAATGATCATTTTCTCGACTTGCAAACTCATATATTTTGAGAGCTGGAAAAGCTTTTAAAATGCAAGACAAAAGTAATTTTTCCTTCTTGCAAATTATAGTCGAGGTCCGTGGGAACACCGGTATCCTAAAGCCTCCTACGAAGAGGAAATTTGCCTTCGGCAAATAGTTCATCTCAAAGGTCGTTAATCTATGCAGGGTAATTTAAAAATTACCCTGCTAACTTTGATTCAAAAGATATCTTTTTCATAAATAATTAGGAGGTTGATTTATGTCATTTCTCAACTACACTTATCGTTTATATCCTACTAAAAAAGAGTGTATTAAAATAAATCAAATAATTACTCTTTATAAGAAAATTTGTGATAGATGTTTTAAATATGGAATCCTATATTTTGAAAAATATAAAGATTATCCTAGTTTTAAAATTTTATATGATCTTTGCAACATGAAATGCTCGAAGGAATACGATGTGATAGTCAAGAATTCTGAAATCATAAAAGCAGCTATTTATGATGCTTTAAAAAGATATGATACTTTGAAAAAAGGTAAAATAAATGATAAACATCAAGAATGGCAAAATAGAGAATATTTTACTTTTATAGCACCTTATTATGAAGAAATTCTTAGATTCGAAAAAAATAGGCTAATTTATTCAAATGTCTTAGTTTCTAAAGTAAAAATTCACAGAAATATAAATGGTGTAATAAATAAGATGACTATCATTAAACAAGGTGATAAGTATTATTTAATTGTTTTAGTTAGAAAAAATGATATTAAACCTAGTGAAATAATTAAGAAGGTTATAGGTCTTGATGTAGGTGTTCATCACTTCTTAACAATGTCAAATGGCAATATTATCGATAAAGATTTGGAATACAAAAAAGATGAGCTGAGGCTAAAGAGATTAAGAAGAGTGATGAGCAAAAAAATCAAAGGAGGATCTAATTGGAAAAAGATAGTTAATAAAATCGGAAAATTAGAGAGAAAGATAAGAAAAAGAAGAGAAGACTTTCTACATAAAATCAGTAAAAAACTAATTGAGAAATATGACTTGATTTGTACTGAAAATCTGAAGGTAGAAAAATTTATTAGAAGGGGAAAATCTTATGGAAAGATATGGTCTGACATCAGCTTTTATAAGTTAACAAAAATGTTTGAATATAAAGCTAAATTATATGGGAAAAAATACATCAAAGTATCACAGTTTTTTCCTTCATCTCAGCTTTGCTCAAACTGTGGTTTTAGAAATTATGAGCTAAAAAATCTAAGCATTAGAAATTGGAAATGTCCCGTTTGTTTAAAGGAACACGATCGAGATATAAATGCCGCAAAAAATATAGCAAATCAAGGCTTAAAAATTCTTAAAGTTTAGACTTGTTATAATTTTACTACTATACAAATGAGAAAAAATATTGTCTAATTGTAATGCTGAAAACGCTATCTAATTGGAAAGGATTATTGGAAAGGTAAATATATAAAAATGGCAACTACAGTAATTAAAGTCTTCCCCACTGAAGACCAAAAACAGTGGATATCTAGTGAAATATCTTGGTGCAGAACTGGATATAATTTGTGTATGAGTCTTATGGATGATACGTACAGAGATGAAAAGAAGTTGATGTGTATAAGTGAGTTGTTCAATTACTTTCAAGGGTTTCTCGATAGAAATCCGAATGAGTTTATTAAGAAGGCTGATATGTATGCGATATTCAATACTATTTCTTATGTTCCTAAATCTTATAAAGATTTCATAAAAACTCAATCAGATAAGAAGAAAGTAGATCCTCCTTATTTGCTGGTTGACTCAGAAAAATCCTATGCAACTTTCAATCGTGTTATAGATGAAAAACGTGTTATTACATTCAATCCTAAGACTAAGATGATATTTGTACCTAAGCTTGGATATTTAAAAACGCAAAAGAATGATATAAATCTTAGCAATGTTAAGATGGTTAAGATTCTTGAAAATAATGATGGAAATTATTATGTTGTTTTACTTTATGAAATTAGTAAGAACTCTGCAAAAGCACTATTGTTCAAACAATACTTATTTGATGAAGTATTGAAAGAACTGACAAGACAGGAAATTATGTTAATCAGCGATTCTAAAGGAATGAAGGATGCGGCAACCCAAAGGATTTTGATGTATTTAAAACTATTAAACGAGAGCGATAAAATTAAAGAAGATATTATTAAAAAGACTTTGAAAAATGGTGATGATGCAGGGGATAATGAAGTTGATGATGGTTCAAAAGTTGAAACTGACAAGTGATATTATCAATTTGTCATAGCTTCTAAAGTTGCATATAATTCATTTACTTCTTCTTGCTTTGAATCTATTGATTTTTGCAAGCTATTAAGTTTTTCGGAATTAGTATAGAATTCAGGGTCATCAATCTTTGATTTTAATTCCTTTATTTCTTCTTCCTTCTTTGAGATTTTTTCTATCAAGTGTTCGATGGTGTATTCTGATACCTTCTTAGGCTTTTCTACTTCAATTGTTTTATCTTGGACCTTTACCGTTTTGGTTTGAACGGGGTTGTTGATCATTGATTTTTCTTGCTCCATGATTAGTTTTAATCCGGTGTCACGGAATTCGGAATATGATCCGACATGGAAATAAGGATGAGTGTTGTGAAAATAAAGAATCTTATCAGCAATAACATCGATGAAGTCACGATCGTGGCTGATTACAATAAGCGTACCCTTGTAATTGCTCAAGGCATCTTCCAATTCGCTTTTAGTCATTAAGTCTAGATGGTTGGTAGGTTCATCCAATATTAGAATATCGTAGTTCATTAAGCAAAGCTTTGCTAAAATGACACGCATTTGTTCCCCACCAGACAAAGAGTCAACAGTCTTTTTGTTGTCGTCATCATATGTGAAAGAAAACTTTCCTAAATGATCATAGATTTGTTGATCTTCCATTGTTGGAAATAAGTCTTTGAAATAATCAAAAATTGTTCTAGGGTCTTGAACATTCATAAAATCTTGTTGGAGATAACCAATATTGAGTCTTGTCATGAATTCTATATCACCGCTCTTAGGCTTTATCTTGCCCATTAAAGTTTTGATGAATGTAGTTTTGCCGGCTCCGTTAGCCCCCATTATTACTAGGTGATCTTGTCCTCTTAAAGTGAAACTAATATCACTAATAAGAGTATTGCCGTCGGAGTATCCTATAGATACATCTTTAAATCTAATAAGCTCTCTTTTTTCTCTAGTTTCACCTTTGAAATCTATATGAACCTTGTTCTTTTGAATAGTAGGCTTATCTATTGCATTCGCCTCTAATCTAGCCAATTTCTTTTCACGGTCATGAGCACGAGAAACGAATCTAGGCTTTGGCATATAGAAAGTGATAAAACGCTGGATTTTAGCCATTTCCTCTTGTTGATGGTTATAGGCTTTTAGTTGTATTTCATATCTGTGCTTTTTCTCTAAAGCGTATTTATCATAATTTCCATAATAAACACTTAGAGTTTTGTTTTCTAACTCTAGTATTTTATTAGCTATATTGTTGATGAAAGCTTTATCGTGTGAGACAAATAAAAGAGCGCCTTGATATGATTTTAAATAGTCTTCAAGCCATTCTATTGTGACAATGTCCAAATGATTGGTAGGTTCATCTAAGATTAGAATTTCAGGATTTAATAACAAAAGCTTAGAAAAAGCCATTCTTGATTTTTCACCACCGGAAAAGGTGCTTATTTTTCTATTCCAAACATTCTCTTGGAAGCCGAACATATTTAGAATTGTCTTAATCTTATATTCGTAATCGTATCCACCTGATCTTTCTAGTTCCGCTTCTTTTTTTGCATATAAATCTTGAAGCTGTAAATTTGAAGGATCTAGCGACATTCTTGTACAAATATCGTTTATTTCATCTTGTATTTTTTTAGCCTTATCAAAGACTTCACTTGCTTCTTCATATAAAGTTTGGTCTTTTCCAGAAATCACAGCCTGTGATAGATAGCCTATAGATAAATTCTTCTTTTTTATTATTAATCCTTCATCTGTAGGCAAATCACCCATAATCATCTTAAGAATTGTTGATTTTCCACCACCATTTGGTCCTATTAAAGCTATTCGTTCCCCGCTTTTTACTTCGAAAGTGACAGGATTAAATAATCTTTCCGCATCATAAACCTTACAGGCATTTTGAACCTGTAGCAAAATTTCTGATTCCATATAAAACACCTCAAATTATATTAGTCTATTCTCTTTTCTACTAATGGAAGCATATCTGGATAAATAGGAGATGTCTCAAACGAATGAGCTAATTTTCTTTGAGCATTTTCCAGATTAGGTCTATCAGAGTGAATTACCATAATTGTTTCACCCTTGTGGACTTTGTCTCCAATCTTTTTCTTTAGAGTAATACCGGCGGCGTGATCGATGACATCTCCTTCTTTTTCACGACCACCACCTATTTGGCAAGATACTAATCCAATCGTTTTTGCATCCATTGATTTTACGAAACCATCAGATACAGCTTTGACATCTACGTTGTAAGTTGCCTTAGGAAACAAACTTGTATCTTTAACAAATCTAACATCTCCACCCTGTGCTTCTACCATTCTGCAGAAACAATCAAAGGCCATTCCATTTTGAATGACTTCTTCAAGTCTTTTTCTTGCTGTTTCCATATTGCTAGCAACATGAGCCATAATCAATAAAGTGGAACCTGAGGAATAGCAAATTTCCATAAGATCTTTTGGTCCATTCCCATGTAGAGTATTGATAGCTTCTATTACTTCGTTGCTATTTCCTACTTCCATTCCTAAAGGTTGGTTCATATTGGTTATTTCAGCACATGTCTTCTTACCGGCTCTTTTTCCTATTTCTACCATTAATTTTGCTAATTTTGTAGCTTCATCAATGTTTCTCATAAAAGCTCCACTACCATATTTGACATCGAGAAGTTGAACATCTGAACCATCAGCAAGCTTTTTACTCATTATAGAAGAAGCGATTAAGGGAATGGCTTGAACTGTAGCTGTTACATCTCTCAAAGCATAAAGTTTTTTATCTGCCAAGCATATTTCATTGGATTGTCCAATGATAGCCAATCCGATTCTTGTCACTTGATCTATAAATTTTTCAGTGGATAATTGCACTTGAAATCCGGGGATTGATTCAAGCTTATCCAAAGTTCCACCTGTATGTCCTAAACCACGACCACTCATCTTTGCAAATTTAACACCACAAGCGACAAGCATAGGGCCTAAAACTAATGATACCTTATCTCCAACACCACCTGTAGAGTGTTTATCTACCTTTATTCCTTTTATTGGAGATAGATCAATAATCTTTCCAGAATGAAGCATCGCATTAGTTAAGTCGAATGTTTCTTCATCAGACATTCCGTTAATGCAAATAGCCATCAACAAAGCGGAGGCCTGGTAGTCAGGAATATCTCCATCTGTATATCCTTTTACAAAATACTCTATTTCAGCTTTGGTTAATACTTCTTTGTTTCTTTTCTTATCGATAATGTCATACATCCACATATTCAAGTCCCCCTAGATGTATATATTATACAAAAAGTATAGATAGAATGGTAATTATTAGAATTATTGTCTCTCAAATAAATTGATAACTAAATCATTTAACTTTGCATAGTTAGTAAGACTTATTTTCTTTGAAATATACTTATCCATAGGCTTCAATTCTTTATATGAAATCGGATGTACATTTAGCCTTTGATTTGATAATAATATCGAAATTTTATCGCCGTTGAAAATCAGTGCGTAATCACATGAGAAAGTATTGTTGATGAAATCTAATAGTTTAGTTATGTTGATATTACTTACTAGATAATTTTTTTGAATTTCATCTTCGTAATAAACATAATTTTTTTCGATTGATTTCGTATCGCATTTCAAATTATTTCCAATATATGGACTGATTTCTAAGTCAGAGTTTTCCTTTCTAATCTCAATTCTTTTACTGAAAGACCAAGATTTGTTTTCAAAGATACATACAGTACCATTAAAAATTTCATTTTGATCTAGAGTATTGCTTTGAGTTCTTGGCTTAGTTCTCAAGCCTTTTCTTATGTCTAATAAAGTTGTGGTACCATTATTGAAGGAAAAAATAGCATCTTCATTCAACTTATCTATGACAGAGACATCTATTTCATTGGCGACTAAATAATTTCTATCAATTGGAAAATTAGTATTTGTCGGTTCAACCTTAAATGTTTCATTAAATAATTGATTGTTCAAGCATCTAATCCATTGCTTGGGAAAGAATGTTGGAATAATCAAAAAAACAAAGCAAATGATGGTTAAAGAAAGGAAAATATATAGAAAGATTTTTGTTAATGGCGAAGCATTCTTATTAAAAGCAACAACCGATAGGGATACGGATATCATTGCAAATAATAATGTGAATACTAAAAAAGGAATTCTTAGTTTTGATCCCATTTTTCCTTTTCTCATTTTGTTTATTTGTTTTTCACTTAATGGCAAATTTTCTTTTTTCATATATTTATCCTCTTCTTATTAAAAAAAGGGCGGAAAACCGCCCTCTGCTTGAAATTGTTCGGATTATTCAATAGAAAGGGTCAACCAACGATCGTTGTTATCGCCAGAGTTGTTATCGTAGATACGTACATAGATGGTGTGCTCGTTCTCATCACCAGTATATTTGATAAAAGACTCAGGTTGAATGTAAACATAGGCTTGGTCGCCAGACTCTGACAATACTTCAAGAGCATTCTCGGGTAAAATCATATTTTTTGCTTTTCCGACTAATGTATAACCGTGGTTAGAATCTGCGGGAACAGGAACAACTTTTCCACTAGAACGGACAAACTTGATGAGTCCCTTGTGAATAATTCCTTTCCAGAAATATTCCTTTACACCATAAATACCAGAAACCTGTGATTTGAATTGGTGAGCAGCATCGATCTTGTTGTTTCCTTCAACGATATAAAGATCCTCGGTGCCTACCCAATTTGATTTAGGCTCATTAACAACAACCTTCTCTACTTTCTTCTCTACCTTGGGTTCTTCTTTAACAATTTCTTTCTTAAAAGATTTTCCATTTCTTCTCTTTGCCATATATATATTTTCCTCTTTTCTATTTAACGACGTTGATTATTATATAACAACATTTTAAAAAATCACTTTATTGTTGTATTATTGAAAGGGGTTTGTTACGGAGGTTCTATTATGGAAGAAAAGGATTATAAAGATTTACTTTCTTGCTTGAATGAAGAACAATTTACTAAATTTATTAATTCATTGAATGACGATCCCATAAAAGGAGCTTGCTATAATCCTAAAAATATTTCTTTTGAAATAATTAAGGAAAATATTTTAGGTGCATTAGATGAAGAATATGGATTTTTGTCTTATCCTTTCGGCACTCTTGTTGGAAATGACCCTTTATATTTTGGTGGCGCGTTTTATCCTTTAGATCATTCTTCTTTTGCAGTGAGTAGGAATTTATCTTTGCTTCTCAAGGACAAGAATGATTTAAAAATATTAGATTTATGTGCTGCACCAGGTGGAAAGTCAATAGCCTTATCTTCCTTGATAAAACCGAGTATTTTAGTATGTAATGATATTTCTTTTAAAAGAGCTGAAGTTTTAAAACTCAATGTAGAAAGATCTGGAATAGAAAATGTTGTTGTTACCAGTCAGGATCCACATGCTTTCTTGAAAGATTTTGAAGGATATTTTGATTGTGTAATTTTAGATGCTCCTTGTTCAGGTTCTGGTATGACAAGGAAAAAAGAAAAGATGGAAGATGATTGGTCTTGGGAAAAAGTCGAGAAATTAGTTCCTATACAGAAGGATTTAATTGAATTAGCTTATAAATTAGTCAAAAAGAATGGTTTAATTTCATATTCAACTTGTTCTTATGCAAAGCAGGAAGATGAACAAATTGTTTGTTATTTGATGGAAAATCATGAAGTAGAATTGTTAAACATTCCTGATGATGGATCCTTGAAAGGAATTGAAGGAATTGGAAGACGCTATATTCCGGGGCTTTATAAGGGCGAAGGCCAATATCAATGTATTCTAAAGAAACTTGGCGACTCCAAAGAAAATGATTTTCAACCGATTGAGTATAAAAGAACAATCAAAGGCTTTGATAATTTTTACGCTGTTAAATATAAGGGAATTGATAGATTATTTTCTAATATGGATAAAAGATTTTTATCTTTAAATCCTTTAAAGATTGGTTATGCAGTCGATGATTTGACTCCTTATGCAAAATGCCCTTATGATTGGGACCTTTGTCATGCAAATGGAATATTTGGATGCCTAGATTTGAATCTAGATAATGCAAAGAAATACATTAGAGGTGAAGATTTGCTTCTGCCGACTGATATTTTTGAAGACAAGATTATTGTTGCTTCATATAAGAAAATGCCTTTGGGTTTCCTCAAAGGCAAAAAAGGTAGATTTAGAAATTACCTTCCAAAAGGGTTAAGAATCCATTGATCAAATCTTAGTTTGATTCAATGTATATGTCTCATAATTCTCAATACCGGATTGCTTAATTGTCGTATCATCGCTAAGAGTGATGAATGAAATCATTTGTTTTTCATTGATTTCAATTTCAACTATATCCTGATCCAAGAAAATTCTTAAAGAAGTGACTTGGTCTTTGACTGGGATTTTGGCGACATTGATTCTGACATGACCTTCTTTAGGCAGATCGGATATATTTCTTCTATCAACATGAAGAATGCCATCAGTTCTATAAATACCCAAACCACCGACAGCGATAGATGAACTATCTCTTAAGTTGGCAGTTATCAACAAAGGAAAATGTGTCTGCCTAATTTTTTCATCGTTAGATTTATATATCATTCTTTGAGTGATTATTGGATGAATATAAGTCTCTATCGATCCATCACTGCTGCATGTCACACGTCTAGGCAAAGTTATCATTCCCATAGACCCTTTAATATCATGAGTCATTTTTGTTGAACACATTATGTATGGTAGGTTTCTAGTATCGTAGGCGACTTTAGGAGCTCTGACATCAAATCCGTAATCTAAAGGAACAAGGGAATTTACTTCAATTTTAAATTTGCATTTTTCAAAATCGATAGTACCACGTCCAACAAAGACTTTGAACTCAGGTAATTGTTCTCTTTCCATTTTTATCTTGGGGAAATTGGATTCTAATGTAACCAAATAATTGTCTTCTGACTTGAAGAATTTTATTGTTCTAATCTCTTCATCTTCTTTTTCTAGAAGTTGTTTTCCGACATATTGATAGGAATAAGAACCATCTTTTTCTTTAATAGCTTTAATGAACCCTAAGGCCTGTTTCTTTGATTTGATATCTTTGGCTAGGAAAGTGATGAATCTAGTGCTATCGTCAATCTTATATACTTCAGGGTCTTTAATAGATCCACTTTCAAATCCCATTTCGACAAAATTTGAATCAGAGAATATTGTCTTTTTCTTTTTTACATTATCAAATTCTGAGCTAGTGGTATCAAATGAATGACAAGCCATCAAATTGGTCTTTATCGGTGTGTTATGAACATATGAATTAACATCGTCCATATCGCGAGTCGTATAATTGATTCCCATGTAATAGAGAACCATACCAGACTCATCTTCGAGACAGCTTCCTTCATATGCACCATCGAAATCATTAGTCTTAGTCGAATAAATGGCTATTGGTTTGGATTTCCAAAAGATTAAGTCATCGCTCTCAGCATGACCCACAAATCTATGTGAGGAATAAAGCCCGAAAGGAAAATGCTCGAAAAAGATATGATACTTTCCTCTACTATATAAAGATCCAAATGATCTGTACATAGTGTTTTCTCTCGGTGAAGCGTGAGCTTTAGGTCTTACAGTTTTTCTCAAGTTGTTCATATCTTCATTATAATCTAAAGCAATATAGATTGATTAAGTTTTTTAATTGTTTCGCAAAAGAAGTGCATAAAGTGAAAACCTTGCAAAGAAATTTGTTTCAAATCGCTATCAAACCTTGCTTTTATATCAATTAAGGATTATTATTAACAAGCTTTATAGAAATTGACAGCTTTTTAGCTGCATGTAAGGAGGATATCCGATGTCTAGAAGAGATCAACTTAACCTTTCAAAAGGACCATCTACCGGAAATATGCGTAGCCACTCACTTCGTGCTACTCGTCGTGTCTGGAATGTGAACCTTCACTGGGTAACAATCCCTGTTGATGGAAAGCCTACTCGTGTACGTATTTCAACTCGTACACTTCGTACTATTCGCAAGTCCCAAAAGTTGAACAACAAGCCTGTCGAGACTGCTGAGTCAACCAATAACTAATTATTGTTTGTCAAATAACAATGCTGTTAGAAAATTCGAGTTTGAAATCCGAATGTTCTAACAGTTTTTTTATACTTATTTAATGCCTTTGTGTTTTTCGATATATAGGTCTGGGAAACTAGAGATTGTTTCAATATCCTGTTCTTCTTTTGGCTTTCGAAGGTTTTAGCATTAATGTGTTCCACTTCTTCTTCTCATCATTGCAATATGTCCTGTACGGATAGCTTCTACAAATGGAATAATAGAACGAGAAGTGTGGTTTTGAGTTTTTCTTTAAGATTACACGCCGAAAAGATTTATGGCATTCCACCTGTGAATCGGTATTTCGTAACATCTCTAACTATTGATTTTTATTCTATTATGATTTGATTTCTCACAATTTTTTCAATTTTCTTGGTTTGTTGTAGCATAAAATCTACTAATCGATTAGAAGTTCCTTCTGTTAAAATTCATTGAAAGTGAAGACATAAAAAAAGTTGTTAGAACCTTCAAATTTTAAATTTGAATATCTAACAGCCTTCTTTATTTCTTCTTTTTAGATGTTAATTAATGAGTACAAGAATAGAATTGATTCCAAACAATAATTGGAATAAAACTGTTGCTATGAATGCTCCCCAAATATAAGTGGCTAACCAATTGATTTTTGGTCTAACATAAATTGTGGCTCCATCCACTTCCGTCTTCTCCAATTTGTACCAATCATTTAATTTTGGATTGATCAATGGGATTGCAGAAATGATTGCAAGAGCAAATCCAATCCAAGCTATTACAGAATTCATATCGAATATTCCCGTCGTGTCTTTTAGTTCTTCGGTAGGAAGGAATGGCATGAAAACCCCGATTGCAATTACTGAGAATATAAATGTGACGTTTAATGTAATCGGCAGTTTGACTGACTTCTTATAACTGATAAAACCGGTTAAATACATACAAATTGCATTTATTATGCAAAAAGCAAATTCAAAGTAATAAACTAATTTAACTAGCTCGATTCTTTGAGTTGTAAATACACCGACAAAATAGAAAGCAAATCCTGCCAATGTAAACAAGGAAGCTAAAGCAAGTATCGCAATTTGAATTACTCCATTTTTGCTATCGTTCAGCTCAGCTGGAAATGTATTTAACATTGATGTTCTAGGTGTGTTCAGGATTTTCTTTATGGTTTTGTTTGAATATAGCAAATAGGTAATGATGAAAATAATTGATAATGCATTGAAGACTATTGCTGTTATTGCACTTTGAGAAGATGTCATTTTATTACTCCTCCAACAACTGAATTATAATGCTACTCAATTATTAATATCTTTTATACCGAGAATTGACTCTTTTGCTTTGATTAAATCCTCGGATTTGCAAAGGTATGATCCAGAAACTAGCATGTCGACTCCACTTTCGACAGCCAATGGTCCAGTTATTCCATTTATTCCACCATCGACCTCGATTAGAGTATTAAGCTTGTTATTATCGATGAAATCTCTGAGGATTCTAATCTTGTCTAATCCTTCTTTTAAGAAAGCTTGACCGGATGCTCCTGGATGGACTGTCATGACCATTACTATATCGAAAAGATATAGATAAGGTAAAACTTCCTTTACATCAGTTTCTGGATTGATGACAATTCCAATTTGTTTATCCTTTTTAAATGGTTTGATATCTTCAACAAAAGAAGCAATGTTTTCAATTGCTTCGTAATGAACGAGAACACTATCAGCCCCCATTTCATAAAATTTAATGGCATGGGGCAAAGGATTAGTAACCATCAGGTGCACATTAGCTTTGAAACCTTCTGGTACTAATTGCTTATAAAGACTTTCTCCGAAAGATATATTGCTTACAAAATGACCATCCATAACATCATAATGGAGATATGTGATTCCATTATCTTTCATTCTTTTTAATTCATTGTTGATATTCTTAAAATCAAAAGACAAAATACTAGGCAATATTTCTAAGTGTTTCATTTTGTTTTCCTTCCCCATTCTTTGTGGCTAGACTTCTTCTCAAAACCATTATCTGAACTAGCTTCTTCCAATAATTTTAAATAATTGTTGTATGAATCTAAGGATAAGTTATCATCATTTACAGCCTGCTGAACAGCACAGCCTTTGATGTTATTATGCAGGCATCCTTTGAATTTGCATTCTTGTGAATAATCAAAGAATCCAGGAAAATCTAAAGCCAATTGATCTTTAGACAAAGTTAATGAAAAATCAGAGAACCCCGGAGTATCACCTAAATATCCACCCAAAAAAGGAAGAAAAGCAACTTCTTTAGTCTTATGCTCACCTCTTCCTAAGACAACCTCATTTCCTATAGCACGATTGAAATTTTGATCTAATCGATTTATAAGCGAAGATTTTCCTACACCTGTTTGACCCATGAATATAGAGACTTTCCCTTTAACTTTTTCTCTAATTTTCTCATCTTCATCGGGATTGTTCTTTGAAGTTTTAAATATGGAATACCCTAACTTTTCATAATATTTAAGAAAGATATTTATTTTGCTTTTTTCGTCACTTGATGCAATATCCCACTTTGAAATTATAATAAAAGATGGCACATTTCCTTGACTACAACTAGTTAAATATTTATCGAGCAAGAAAGTAGAAAAACTTGGCTCTTTTGCAGACACTATAACACCCGCCATATCTATATTTGCTACTCTTGGTCGCATCATTAAGTTTTTTCTTGGCGATATATCAAATATTTGGTTGTTATCATCTAAAGATACGATATCTCCGATGATGATATTACCTTTCCTTATATCGAGATTCTTCCTTCTTGGAGCAATTACATTATTACCATCACTGAGGTGTACTTGATAACCCAAAGAAGTAGACAAGAGTACTTTTCCTTTTTTTCCCATATTTAATCCTTTTTGAATATAGATTTGATTTTGTCCCAAATTGTCTTCTTTTTTATCATCTGTTCAGGATGTTCGATTATCTTTTGTATATCAGCACGCATATCGTATACGCTTTGATAACGTTTTAATGGGGATTTTTGTGTTGCTTTATAAATTACATCGCATATAGAATCAGGAACATTAGAATTAAATTTCTTTATGTTTGGAAATTTCTCATTGATTTGTTTCAAGCAGACATCAACAGGATTATCAGCTTCGAATGGCACGTTTCCAGTCACTAATTCAAAAAATGTCACCCCTAAAGCATAAATGTCGCTTTGTGGTGTTGCGATATGACCGCCAGCTACTTCTGGTGCAAGATAATGAACTGATCCGACAACAGCTTGAGTTCTTGTCACATGATTTGAGGCATTCATAAAAGTGGCGATTCCAAAATCACCTAATTTGATTGTTCCATCGGGAGTTAAGAAAACATTTTGTGGTTTGATATCTCTGTGTATGACATTGTTTTGGTGTGCGTAAAGAACTGCTGAGCAAAGTTGATTCATTGCATCCAATGCTTCTTGTGATGATAATCTACCTCTTTGATCAAGAACATCTCTCAAAGTCTTTCCTTTGATGAAATCTGTGATCATATAAGGTCTTCCATTTTGAGTTCCGACAGTTATAACTCTTACAATGTTAGGATGGCTTAGTGAAGCTGTCGCTCTAGCTTCTCTATTGAATCTTTCAATATTTGTGGGATTTTTCAATGTATCTTCTTTTAATATTTTAATGGCAACATCTTTCCCTGTGACAATATCTTTTGCTTTGTAGACAATGCTCATGCCGCCTTCACCAATTTGGTTTTCGACATGATATCTCGATGCGATATATTTATCTTCGAAAGCCATTTTATTTTCTCTCCATCAAGGCGACAGAAACATTATCTAAACCACCCAAATCATTAGCTCTGTTTATCAATGTGATAGCTTTATTTTCCACTGTAGCATCTCTTTTCAATATTAATGAAATTTGACTTTCAGGAACCATATTTGTCAATCCGTCAGAGCATAACATCAAGTCTTCAAAATCAGTCTTATATACTTTGATATCGCATTTTAGTTTGTCTTTAATTCCTAAAGCATTGGTAATTATATTTTTGTTTGGATGATGAAGCATTTGAGCTTTGGTAATTTTTCCTTTTTCATAAAGAATTTCTACAAAAGATTGATCTACTGTTAAAGGTTTTATAGTTTTTCTCTTCGCTGTGGTTTCATAGCAACGTGAATCTCCGACATTTGCTATAATCATCTCTTCTTTGAGGACTAAAGCGACTACTGCAGTAGTACCCATGCCTTCATATGTTGTATCGGATTGAGACATGTCAAAAATTTCTAGATTTGCATCACTGAGGCATTTCTTTAAAAGTACTTTTCCTTTCCAAGTGCTTACTTCATTCGAAATATTTCCGAATTCTCTTTCGAGAGTATCTATTGCGATTCTACTTGCTACTTCGCCTTTTCTATGGCCTCCCATTCCATCGCATACAGCTAACAAAGTAAAATGAGGTCTTTCAATAATCGCTACAGAATCTTCATTTGACTGTCTAACACGTCCTACTGATGTCAAACAATATGACTTTGCTACTGTTTCTTTCATGCTTTCCTCCTATTTAATAACTTTTTCGTGTCTTGCTCTCAATTGCCCACATGCCGCATCGATATCGGTTCCAAATTCTTTTCTGACGGTTGTTTTTATACCGTGTCTCATCAAAATTGTTTGGAATGTTTTCACTGTTTGCCAATCGCTTCTTTCATATGGCTTTTCTTTAACTGGATTATATGGAATCAAATTGACAAATCCAAAAGTAGGTTTGATCAAATTAGCTAATTCGAGTGCACATTCAGGTGAATCGTTGATGCCTTTCAAAAGAATATACTCGTAAGTGACCAATCTTCCACCGGAATCTTTTGTGTATTGTTGAATAGCGGGTATCAATTTTTCCAAAGGAAATGCTCTGTTGATAGGCATTATTTTCTGTCTTATTTCGTTGTTTGGTGCGTGCAATGAAATGGCTAAATTAACTTGCAAACCTTCTTTTCCAAACTTCAAAATTCCAGGGATAACACCACAAGTAGAAACCGTTATATGTCTTGCTCCTATTGCAAGTGCGTATGGACTATTCATGATTTTTACAAAATCCATTACATTTTGATAATTGTCCATAGGCTCACCTATTCCCATAACGACAATATGTGTTACATGGGATGTAGGATCTTTTGCTCGTAAAGCTTCATCCATATTTAAAACTTGAGCAACCATTTCTCCTGCGGTTAAGCCACGGGATTTCTTTATTAATCCCGATGCACAAAATTCGCATCCCATATTGCATCCGACTTCACTGGTCACACAAACTGAATCACCATATTCGTAACGCATTAAAACTGTTTCAATATCGGATCCATCAAACAATCTCGATAAAGTCTTTACAGTTCCATCTTTTGAATCTTCTTCAATGATTACTTTTGGTCTATAGATGTTGAAAGTTTGCTTTAAGACTTCTCTAAAATCTTTTGAAACATCAGTCATCTCATCAAAAGAATGTACTCTTTTTTCATAAAGCCATTTATAAAGTTGACGTGCACGAAATTTCTTTTGACCCATCTCAACCATCTTTTGTTCTAAATCTTCTAGTTTGTAATCGTAAATAGATGGTTTATCTTGTTTTGCCCCAATTTTTGGAAAAACTTGCTTATGCAAAAGATAGGAAGTCTTTTCTTCCTCTGTTGCTTCTTCACTTGCGATTATATTTCTTTTTTCAACTTCTGCCATTATTGTTATTTAACCCTTACTAATATTGCGTAATACAGCCCATCTGATGCATACTTGTTATTTTCATTAGTGATAGGTAGAATTGTCTTTTGAGCGACTAATTTGTATTTGTTAACATTTTTTGAATCATTAATAAACTTTTCAATAATATCAGGTCCTTCTTGTCTCAAACATGAAGGAACGATATATTCTACTAAACCACCCACTCTAGGAAAATAACTTGCCTCGGTCAACATATTTAATTGAGTTTTATTCAAATATTGAAGTTGGTCTATTGAAAATAGAGCTGAAACATCCGGTCTTCTTCTCATTTGCCCTAAATGTGTTGATTTCGGGGTGACTACAGAGATATCAAAACTATCGAATGTTTGATCGACTTTGATCATTTCAAGCGATGATTTGTATGCTTGTACATTGGTCAATCCCAATCTCTTGTACATTCCTTTAGCTCTAGCTAAGTTCTTTTCATCTTCAATAGGAACAATCACGCTTCCATCTAGATTTGATAATCTATCAGCTAAGGATGAGGAAGTCGTTCCTGTTTTTGCACCGATGTGTATAGCTTTATAATATTGCATTAAAGGAAGAGCATCCAATGCTTTTGTATAAGACAAGTCTTGTGCGAATAGCTTTCCATCGACCACTTCTTCGACACTAGAAGCTCTCGAGAGCTTTCTCATCATTAAAGAACCGCCATGTTCATATCCAGTGTTGATACTGGAGATGCATTCAAATCTATCATCATCTTTGTATTCGTCAATGCTTGATTTTCTTGTATTTACAGATAAGAAAATATTTGGCGAAGTTAAATTTGATTTTAGAATCTCTAATGCTTTGTCATTTCCAAATGATTTTACATATTGTTCAATAACCCAAGAAGGTGTATTGAAAACAAAGGAATTATAAACAAACGGATTCTCTTTGTTCTTATCGGGAATTACAAATCTAATTTTAGATTCGTCGATGAGTTTTTTTATGCTTTCATCATTCAATGATATCCCACGTTCCTTGAATGTCTCCACGATTTCATTCAATATGTTTGTTCTTTCTTCTTCACTCTTCGCTCTTCTCATTTCAAATAAAGTAATTGATAAAAGCATGGATGAATCATCATTCATCGCATATTCAGGGAAGATAGTATCGATTTCTAACTTCAATATGTATTGATGCTTTAAGACACCATGAACATCGATAAACAATGCTTTTTTATCATCTTTCGATAAATTATAAAACTGTTCTGTTTTTTCGATTGCGACATGAAATTCTGCTTTGTCGTAAGCAACCTTTTTTAGGGCGTAAAGTACAGGAGTACGATCTTTCATATATTTTTAGTCTCCAATAAAAGTTCCCAATGGAACACAACATAAAAATATATCATAAAATGATATATATTTGACTAAAAAAATAGAAATGATGAGGAAAGTAGTATCAATAGCTGCAAGTATTATCGATTATTTTTGCTTTTGTGACTATCTAGGACTTTGAAGTAGACATTGACAAGAGCTCTTACTTTATCATTTTCTAGGTAATCTAAGCAAAATTTTCTAAACAAATAATCCTTTTCGATTTTTGCTGATAATTCTTTTTCCTCCCCTTTTCTTTTCTCAGGATAATCAAGCCCAGTGAGTTCTTCAGGGGTGCAATTCATAAAATCGCAAAGCTTTTGAAGCTCATTAATATCTGGAGAACAAATTTTTCTTCTCCATCTCAATATAGAAGTGGTCTTGTAATTTAAAGCTTTGGCCAATTCAGTGTTGGTGATTTTGTTCTTAATCATATAGTTGTCAATGTATTCACATATGTGTAGTTTTGTTCCTTTTACCATTTTCATATCTCCATTTTGAATTTCATTCGTTTTTATTAATAAAATTTTATTTTAAAATCAATTACTAATAAAGCAATTTTTTTGGTTTATAATTCGGTAATTTGTAAAGAAGCGTAGAAGAACAGGAAAGAAAATAATAACTTTGAGAAAAACTCAGCAAAAGCTTTTGTTTTTCATAGAATTTTGTGTAAACGCTTTTATCAACTTCCTATTGAAATAATAAATCATATTAAATATATTTTCACTGTTGAAAAACTGTTGGATAGAGGCGCGATTTGTTAAAAGTAATCGAGATAGGAGGCATCCGTTATGCTCGATGAAAGGAGCAGTCGCCGAAACCTTGAACTTTGCGAATTCAAGGATTGGGCCATGGAAATAAGATTCCAATGGACTCTTTGCTTTCAAAGCATTGGAGCTATCGATGTTTCCTTTTATTGAGATTAGTAAAGGCTGCATCGATGGGATGCAGTCTTTTTTCAACAAGAGGAGCATTTTTATGGATAGGTTTAAAAAGAAAATTTTAGCCTTTTTTAGCATGTTTTTTGTTCTTTTTGTTCTTCTGACTAGTTGTGCGACCAATGAAGACAAATTTACTTTAGTTGTTGGTATGGAAGCTGCTTATCCTCCATTTAATTGGACAGAGAATCAAAAGACAGATGAGAATGTCCAAATAAAAGGAAAGAATAATGAATATGCAGCTGGATACGATATTAAGGTTGCCAAATTCATTGCAGAGGATAATAATTGGAATTTGGAAATAGTGGCTATGGAATGGGATTCTTTGATTCCTTCTCTTCAATCGGGTACTATCAATGCAATTTGTGCTGGTATGAGTAATACAGAAGAAAGAAGACAGTCTATAGATTTCTCGGATCCTTATTATGATTCAACTTTGTATTTAGTCACAAAGAAGAATGATACTAGATTTGACTCTCAAACCAACTTTGATTTTCAAAACGATTTGAATGGTGTCAAACTAGTTACACAATCTGGAACATTTGAAGATGATATAGCTCAAGATTGGGCAAATGATTTTGGAGCTAAATATATAAGTGGAACAAACGATTATCCTGGTGCCTTTCTCCAGGTTTCTCAAGGTTTGGCTGATGCGGTTATTTGTGAATATCCTGTCGCTCAATCAACAGTCAATGCTACACCTTCATTGATGATGGTTCCATTCGATAATAGTCTGTTGGATCAAAAGTATGTCGAACAAACTAGAATCTCAATCGGAATTAAAAAGGGGAGTGAAAACTCTGAATTGAAAGATAAGATCAACGCTTCACTGGCAAAACTTTCTACAGACCAAAGAAATAATTGGATGAATGCAGCAGTTACTGCACAAGAGAGTGAAAACGATGAAGTTCCATCTATGTGGTCACAAATATCACAACTTTTAAATAATTATGGTGTGACTTTTGGATATGGCATCTTAAACACTTTGCTATTAGCAATTGTAGGAACTGTTGTCGGATTGATTATTGGTATCCTAGTAAGTCAGGTTAGAAATTGGAAATCATCAAAGAGAGACAATGCTTTTGTTCGTGGCTTGAAATGGTTATGGAGAGCTATATCTGCGATTTATGTAACAGTATTTAGAGGAACTCCTATGATGGTTCAAGCCATGATTTTATTCTTGGCATCATCTATTTGGACTGGACTTGTAGTACCCGGTGGAGCTGGAAACGTCCTCAATGGTTATATGCTTTGCGGCATGATCATTATTTGTATCAATACAGGAGCTTATATGACAGAAAATGTCAGATCAGGTATGAATGGTGTGGATAAAGGTCAAAGTGAAGCTGCGGCAAGTTTAGGTATAGGAAGTCAAAGAACATTGTGGAGTATTACATTACCTCAAGCCTTGAGGAATTCATTGCCTAGTATTGGAAATGAATTTATCGTTAATATCAAGGATTCATCAGTTTTAAATGTTATAGGTTTGACTGAGTTATATAGATCAGTTTCTATAGCGACAAAGACTAATTATTTCACTGTGGCCGGTTATGTAATCATCGCCGCAATTTATTTAATATTGACAGTACTATTCTCCATAATTCTTCAATTGGTAGATAATAAACTAAACATTCCAGATAAGGTTAATTGGTTTGGAATTCGTCGAACTACAATTGACGCAATAAGAAATTTCTTTAAACGTTTAGGAAAGAATGAAGAAAAAGTGCAAGTAGTTGAAACGCAAAAGGAAATAATACATGTTGGAGAAAAGCCTTTGGTAGATATTGAAGCTTTGAAGCAAGCTCAAAGAGAGGAGGCAAAAAATGACCTCAACTAATGAAATGCCAATTTTAGCAGTAAGGAATTTATCGAAAAGATTTGATGATCTGCAAGTTCTTAACAACGTGTCGTTAGATGTTTATCCCAAGGATGTTATTGCTGTTTTAGGTCAATCCGGAGGAGGTAAATCAACTTTCCTTAGATGTTTGAATCTGTTGGAAGAGCCGGATGATGGAAGTATTTATTTTCACGGCTATGACTTGGTACATGATAAGTTAAAACTTAATAAACTAAGAGCAAAGATGGGAATGGTTTTCCAATCGTTCAATTTGTTCAACAATATGAATGTTCTCGAAAATGTTATGTATGCACAAATAAATGTATTGCATAGAACACGTGAAGAAGCTTTGAAAAGAGCACAGCAAGCTTTGGACGAAGTCGGATTATTGGATCATGCTGACTATAGAGTGAACAACTTGTCTGGTGGGCAGAAGCAAAGAGTTGCTATCGCAAGATCCTTGGTCATGGATCCAGACATTATGCTATTTGACGAACCTACTTCTGCTTTGGACCCTATGATGGTTGGAGAAGTTTTAAAAGTAATGCAAAGACTTGCCAAGAACGGAATGACTATGATTGTCGTGACCCACGAAATGTCATTTGCAAAGAATGTTTCAAATAGGATAGTCTTCTTCGATGGCGGAAAAATAGTTGAAGAAAGCTCAAATCCTATAGAGTTCTTTAGTTCACCTAAAACTGAACAAGCCAGAAAATTCTTAGGGGCCGAAAAATAAATAAAATTGTATAAAAGGAATTGTGTCGGAAACAAAAATGATGCTAGATTATGCCTAGCATCATTTTTATAATCAAATAAGTTGTTTATTTGATTATATGATTTATTTCATTTATTATTGAGTTGGTGTCGAGTTTATTTTTAATTAATTCTTGCTCAGTATTATATCCATCGATAAATTTCTTTTCTATTCCGTGTACTGAAACTTTGACATCGCTCATTGAATAGAATCTAGCTATTTTTTCACCATATCCACCATCGATTTGGCTGTCTTCTAATGTTATGACGTATTGATGATCTTTTTTCAAAGATTCCAACAAGCTTTGATCTAATCCAGTCAAGAAGATTGGGTTGATAATTGTTAAATCGATTCCTTTTTCTTTGAAATGGTCATAAACTTTCAAAGCGATTTCCATCATATTTCCTACAGCGATAATTGCTACTTTAGCTCCTTGATGAACCACTTTTGATTTGTTTTCGATTGAATAGTCTGTTGTATCTTTAATTCCAGTTGATATTAGCTTTGCTGGAACTCTTATCGCCAAAGGATGTTTCTTGTGATAAACAGCATATTCCAACATGGCCAAGTATTCTTCTTTTGAATATGGGGCTAGGTAAATCATATTTGGAATATTTATTATGAAAGGTATATCGAATGTTCCTAAATGTGTGACATCGCTATTTCCAAATATCGAAGAGCCAAAAACTAAGAATGTTACCTGATTGTCATTGATACAAACATCTTGTGAAATCTGATCATAAGTTCTTTGCATGAAAGAAGCACAAGTCGGATATATGGCAATTCCACCTCTTTTTACTATTCCACTAGCCATAGCTGTTGCGTTTTCTTCTGCTATATCGTCATCTACAAACTGGCTTCCTAGTTCTTTTCTTCTATCAGGAAAGGCGTTTATTACTGATGGAACTGCAGAATTTAGAATAACGATTCTTTTATCTTCTGATACTTTCTTTGAAAGATAATCATATGTCAGTTCTCCGTAGCTTTGTTTTGGCAGATTGATTGATATTTTTCCAGTGTTTATATCAAAAGGGAAAGACCAGTGGAATCTCTCTTTATTTTCTTCCGCATATTTATATCCATAGCCTTTGATAGTATGTATATGAACTACGATTGGATGATCGATGTCTTTTACTTTCTTAAAAGCGTCAATCAAAGATTCGATATCGTTTCCTTTTTCGACATAAATATAATCCCAACCCAATGACTTGAAATAATTATTCCCACAAGTCCCATTGGACTCTCTGAGATCCTTTAAATTCTTATATAGTCCACCATGATTTTCGGCTATAGACATTTCGTTATCATTCACAACCACGATGAAATTAGAACCCATCTCACCGGCGTAATCAAATCCTTCGAATGCTTCTCCACCACTTAAGGAACCATCACCAATAATTGCGACGATATTTTCCTTGCCACCTAATTGATTCCTAGCTTTTACAAGACCACTCGCTAGAGAAATCGATGTAGAAGTATGACCTATAGTGAACAAGTCGTGCTCGCTTTCTAAAGGAGAAGAAAAACCTGTTACTTTGTCATAATCCTCTTCATTGATAAACGAAGATTTTCTACCTGTCAATATCTTATGTGTGTATGATTGATGAGAAACATCGAAAACAAACTTATCGATAGGTGAATTAAAGACATAATGTAACGCGATAGTCATTTCTACGTCGCCTAAATTAGGCCCTACATGTCCACCATGTATAGATAATTTCTTTAAAAGAACTTTTCTTATTTCTTTTGCTAATGTATTAAGTTCATCAATATTTAAATTCTTAATATCTTTTGGCGAATTTATATTTTCTAGATACATTTAAAAAATCCTCACTATTTTTTGATTTTACACTATTCATAATGAAAAATGTACAAACAAAAAAGCAATGCCTACGCATTGCTATGGTTTTCATGGTGGCGGGAGAAGGAATCGAACCTCCGACCTCCAGGTTATGGGCCTGGCAAGCTACCTCTGCTCTACCCCGCGATAAATATTGCTATCTTGAATAGCTGCACTATAATATCACATAAATTCTTAAAAAGAAAGGATTTTTTATGAAAGGATTAATAATTATCAATTCTTTCACCTCTTCTCCCGCTATTTCCTACAAAGCATGGAGATTGATGAGTGAATTTAGGCTTAAAGGAATAGAATGTGATGTAGTCAAAACAGTCGATTTACCTGTTATATATAAAAATGGAATAGAAACGATTCCTGATATCGATGAATGGGGATTTTGTGTATATTTAGATAAGGACAAATACTTAATTGATGCCATAGAGAAAAGAATGCCAGTATTCAACTCGGGAAAATCTACTTTTTTATGTGATGATAAGATGGTTACTTTCCAAGCTTTAAGAAATTCAGGTATTAGAACTCCGTTGACTATTCCAGCACCTCTTTGTTATTCTCAATCACCAGATCAAGGATCTATTGATTTGTTTTTGGATATAGTCGAAAAGGAACTTGGATACCCTATGATTTGTAAAGAATCATACGGGTCTTTAGGTAAACAAGTATATCTAATTAAAAATAGAGAAGAACTAGAACTAAAGAATAAAGAATTGATTAATGTAACGCATCTCTTTCAAAAGTTTTATAGTGAATCTCAAGGCCGTGATTATAGAGTTCTGACTATCGGTGGTAAAGTTGTCGCAAGTATGGAAAGAATCAATGACCACGACTTTAGATCAAATATAGCTGAAGGTGGTGTTGGTAAACCTGTCACATTATCACCTGAATTTATTGAAATGGCTGAAAGAGTATCTAATATTCTTGGATTAGATTATGGTGGTATAGATTTAATTAAGGCTAATGATGGTAAACCAGTATTTATAGAGGCGAATTCCAATTGCTTTTTCTCAGAAATAGAGAAAGTAACTAAAATAAATATCACTAAAATATTGGTAGAACATATAATCTCTAGATTGAAGGATATGAATTTGATTTAAAAAAATAATAGGGAAAATAAATATGGAAATTGAATTAAACAAGATAAAAGTATTGGCTTTTGATTGTGATGGAACTTTGATGAATACAGTTCCAGATTATTTATATGCGATGAATTTAGCTATGGAGCATTATTCATTGCCTATAATAAAAGAGAAGGAAGCTTATTCTTTTTTAGGTAATGGAACCGATTATTTTTTAACCTGTGCTATGAGAGGTCAAAAGATGGATCAATTTAAAGAAATTAAAGAATATTATTTATCGAAGTATTCTAATCATTTCTTTGTGAATACTATCATTTATCCTTATATAGAGGAATTTCTTTTCAAAGCCAAGAAAAAAGGATATAAATTGGCCGTTTGTTCTAATAAACCTGAATTTGTATTGAAGAAGCTAATAAAAGCCGCTTTCCCATCTATTGATTTTGATTTTGTCGGTGGTCAAGTCGGACCTATAAGAAAGCCAAATCCGTTATTATTGAATCAAGTTGCTGATACTTTAAAATGCTCTAAAAATGAAATTGCATACTTCGGTGATACAGAAGTTGATGCTGAATTTGCAAAAAATGCTTTCGTTAACAACTTATTTATAGTAACATATGGTTTCAGAGATAAAAAGTATTTGATGGAAGTTACAAATCCAATCGAATTTTTCGATGATGTGCCATCAATAGAAAAGTACTTTAAACTCTAATCTAAAGAAAGAAGGGCCTTATGTTACTTTTAATCGGAGCTTCAGCATCTGGAAAAACAGAGACTGCTAAATATTTGATGGAACATTTTAACATCAAGAAAATAATAACTTGCACTACAAGAGCACCTAGAGCAAATGAAGTCAATGATGTAGATTATCATTTTTTGAGCGTTGAAGAGTTCCAAAGAAGAAAAGATGCTGGTTTATTTTTAGAGACTGCAAATTATGCTGGAAACTGGTATGGTACTTTAAAAGCAGATGTCGGAGAAAACAAAGTTGCCTGTGTAGATCCTATTGGTGCTCATTCATATAGAGACTATATGGGAAAAGATTTATTCTGTGTCTACCTCGATGCTTCAGAAGAGATGAGAAAGAAAAGAATGATAGAGAAACGAAAAGATAATCTCTTGAATGTGGAAGCCAGATTGACTAAAGATAAAGTGTTATTTGATCAGTCAGTTAAAGACTTGGCTGATGTGGTGTTGGATACTGATCCCATGTCAGTCGAACAATGTGCCGTTGCAGTATTTGATGCTTATCTGAAGTGGAAAAGCAATAGAAAAAACTAATAAAAAACTCGATCAACTGATCGAGTTTTTAGTTTAGTCTTTTACCCAAGTGTAACGAGTCATAGGCTCATTTGCGAGCTTGTTATATAACTCATCATAAGCCTCGATGTTGTAGATGTCATCTAAAGGCTTGAATCTATCGCCTTTAAAATTGAAGATATAACCTAAGTTATCATAGGCTTCCAATTCATTTCTAAGAGCTTCAGCTTTAGCTTTGGAAGATACGGTTACAGCATCAGCTAATGTCAAACCTGTCTTTAGAATATTCAATTGGTTATTTTGTCTTACGATTCCATCGTTATACAAAGAGAAATTGAATCTTGTCAAATCCCATAATCTCGTTTTATCCAAGGCACATTGGAAGTAAGGCTCGTTTACAGTGTAGACAACACGCATCCAAGGATACCTTCCTCTTAACATATAGGGGAGAAATCCTGTTTCCCAATCGAAAGCGTGGACGATATCGAATCTAATAGACTTCTTTTCTTGGTCTTCAATGAATTGTCTCACAGCAAATGAAAATGCAGTGAATCTATATGGGTCATCCAAGTATCCATACATTTTATCGCGGCCGAAATAGTAAGGAATATCTAATAAATAATAAGTAACTCCATTGAAATAAGCCTGCAAAACATTGCATTCAGCTTGGCTGTAAGGGGCTGATAATTGGAATGAGTATATGTATTTGAGTTGCCCTTTGAATTCATCCATGTATTGCTTATAACCAGGAATCACTACTGCAACAAAATGATTTTCGGGTTGTTTTGCAATCTTTGTCGCTAAATTTGTGACTTTTGCAGCCAAGTCTCCATTTGGAGCAAAAGGGGTGGCTTCACTTGAGACAAATAAAATTGGAAGTGAATGTTTTATATCTTTTTCTTTGTTTTCTAACATATGTTTTCCTCCGTGTTATTTAATTGAATCGTGTTCGACATCTTCTACTTTAGTCTTATCGTTTTCGCCTATTCTATCTACGACCATAGGAGTCTCCTTTGGCAGTATCGAGAATGAACGAGTGATTTCAAGCAATGATTGATAAACTGTATTGATTGCTTCACATTGTGTTTCGAGCAATCTATCATCTAGTTTATCTTTCAAGGGTCGTAAGAAATTGAATTTTGTTTCTGCTAGGAATATTGACAAAGTGTTGTTGTTAGACGTTATGAGGATACCACTTTTTGTTAAAGCATGTATCTTAGTTAACTCATTTACCATGTTTTCTTCTAACAAATTAGCAAATTCTTGATTTTTCAAATCGGTGCAGGCTATGAAAGGAACATTCTTTGGATTACTCGACAATCCATAAGTGGAAATCTTTTTGCCGTTATGAACTTTGTAAGGAGTGATTCCATAAGATCTAAATTGAACATAGCCAATGTATTTTGGTTGTGATAATTGAGTAACAAAGATCACACCGTTTTTTCTTTTTCCATCTTCTACATATTCGATTTGTTGGATGTCATAACTCATGACATCTGATGCCATGGTGATGAAATATTTCTTATTGACGTTTTTCAGTGCTATTTGCTTATAGAGCTCTTGGTCATTGGAGGTATCGGTAGAATCAATTTTTATTGAATCCAATCCTATCTCTTCTTTTACCATTGCTTTTAAACTTCTAGATTCAATTTCATTGGATTTCTTTTCATTCTTTTTCAAGAAGAATCTAGAGAATACTATTGCAGCAAAAATTGCTAACAGAATAACTCCGATTAAAATTAACCATCTTCCCAACATTCCTTCTACTTTAAAATCGAAGGATAGTGTTTTAGATGTATCAAAATATGGGAAATTTTTCAAAGCTTCAAATGCAGGTGAAATTTTGTCTCCATATCCTTTTCCTAGAATTGCTAAAACAATCCAAATGATATAAAGGACTACCACCACTAATCCACAACCGATTCCGCCCCAAATAGAGTTCTTGTAAAGCTTTTGTCTTAATTCTATAAGTTCTATTGTAGAATGGGCTGTCTTTTTATCTTTTTTAGCCATTTTCTAATCCTTTCAACAATATTAACTCAAACTTCGATACCAACAAATTATATACTTTCTTAGCTAATTGCTTAATATTAATATTAATATTAAACTTAAAAACCACAAACTATATTTATTACTTAGAGTTTATACTAAATAGAAATGAATAAGAGTAATAGAAAATTCCCTCAAGTAAAAGAACCTAGCAAAAGAAAGAAAGCGAAGAAATATAAGAGGGTAACCCCAAAAACTAGAAGTGAAAGAAAGGTGGAAGTTAAGCACCTCATTTTGAATAAGCCAGAAAAGAAGTTGACTGAAGATGATCTCACCGGAATGATGAAAATAAGGTATCTTCTCGGTAAGATTTTTGAGACTGTTCAATATTTGGAATATAACTTGTCTTTGCTTTTAAGATATTCCATGATTTATAGAGAAATGAAGAAGAATTCGACTTCTTTAAATGAAATTAAAATTAAAAGTATTTCTTCTAGAGTTGATAAACAATTAAAGGATGCTAAAGTCGATTTTCAAACTTTTGGTAATTTAATCTCTACTTTGAGTGAAAATAATGTTTTGGAGAAGAAAGATCTGGATGAACTAGAAGATCTTCTTCAAACCAGAAATACATTAGCCCATCAATATTTTAAAAAGAACAAATTTGAAGAGCAAGAAAACAATAAAGCCTTCCTCGATGGTCAATCTAACTACTTACTCCATATACAAAACAGAGTTAAGAATTTGAACGATCGAATTTGCTCTCAACTCAACTTTTTGGCTTTGCAAATAGCAAAGATTAAATAATTATCTTTCTTTCTTATTGTTTGAAGTTTAAAATAATAAGGCATTTTTAGGAGGCTTTTATGTCCGTGACTAAGAAAATCAAGATTTTTGATACTGCAGCTGGAAAAGTGGTCGATTTAGTGGTTCAAAAGAAAGATGAATTTTCGATGTATTACTGTGGACCTACAGTTTATAACTATGTTCATTTAGGAAACATGAGACCAGTTGTAGTCTTTGATGTCTTCAGTAGACTTTTAAAAGAGGTCGGATATTCTATAAAGGTTGTTTCTAACTATACTGATATAGATGACAAGATTATCAACGAAGCTTTAAAAGAAGGGAAGACTGAAAAAGAGTTGACTGATTTCTATATCAAAGCTTATGAAGATTGTTTAGACAAATTGAATCTTATGCCATTGTTTGATCATCCAAGAGTTTCTAATTGGATGACTAGAATCGGTGATTTCATAAAAGTCTTAATGAATAAAGGATTCGCTTATCAAGTCGGAGGCGATGTTTACTTTAGAGTAGGAAATATTGCCGATTATGGCTCTCTTTCAAAGACAGTCTTAGAAAACAACCAAGCTGGAAGTAGAATTGATGTAAACACTAATAAAGAAAATCCAGGTGATTTCGCTTTGTGGAAAGTGACTGATGATCAAGGAATTAAGTTCGATTCTCCTTTTGGAAAAGGAAGACCTGGATGGCATACTGAATGTGTAGTGATGATAAAGTCTGTGTTCAATCAACCCATGGTCGATGTTCATGGCGGTGGATTCGACTTGAAGTTCCCTCATCACGAAAACGAAAGAGCTCAATCTATTGCATATGATGGAACTCCATTAGCTAAGTATTGGATGCATGTCGGATTTTTGACAGCGGCTGGCGGGGTTAAGATGTCGAAGAGCCTAGGAAATGTTGTTCTGGCTAAAGACTTTTTGGCTAAATATTCAGGAAATGTCATGAGATTGTTCTTCTATCAATCTCATTATCGTGCTCCTATCGCTTTTTCTGAGGAAGCAATACAGAAAGCTTTGAATGATGAAGCAAAATATAGAAGTACAATACAAAAATTGAACTATAGATTGCAAAGATATTATCCTAATTATCAAACTACATTGGATGATGATATCGTAAATAAATTTGTCGATTGTTTAAGCGATGATTTAAATATTGCAAATGCAATTACAGTGTTGGAAGGTGAAATCAAAGGTGCTTTAAGTTTATTGAGAAGACCGATTCCAGATGAAGCACAATTGTCTAAAGTGTTTGGTACTCTTTTAAAACTGTATGATTTGTTGGGATTGAAATTCGATCTTCCAAAATTGACCGATGAAGATTTGGAGCTCTTGAAGAAGTACGATAAAGCTAGGGAACAAAAAGATTTTGCTACATCAGATATCCTTCGCAAGGAATTGATGGATAAAAATCTTCTATAAGGATTTTCCATGAGATATTGTTCTTTTAATGTAAATAGCATCCGCGCTATCCAAGAGAAGATGGATTTAAATGAAGTCTTTTCAAAGCTAGCTTTGGATGTGATTGGAATCGAAGAGACCAAGATGTCCACCGATGATCCGGATAAATTTCCTTTGAAGATGGATGGTTATCATTTCTATGAGACAATTTCTAAAGTAAAGAAAGGTTATTCGGGAGTTGCCGTCTTTTCTAAAAAAGAGACATTAAGCGTTCATTATGGTTTAATCGATGGTAAATACGATGAAGAAGGTAGAGCGATAACTTTAGAATTTGAGGATTTATATTTTGTTTGTCTATATGTTCCAAATTCTGGCGAGGGGTTAAAACGCTTGCCTTTTAGAATGGAATTCCAAAAAGATTTAGAAAGATATTTGGCCTTTCTTCAAGCAAAGAAACCTGTTGTTCTAACAGGCGATTTAAATGTTGCAAAAGAAGATATAGATATAAAGAACCCAGCATCTAATCATCAAAATGCAGGTTTTACTGATGAGGAAAGAGAGGCGATGAGACATCTTCTTTCTTCTTGTGATATGGTCGATACCTTCAGATTGCTTCATCCAGATGAAGTGAAATATTCATGGTGGTCTTATAGATTTAAGGCTAGAGAAAGAAATGCTGGATGGAGAATAGACTATTTCTTAGTTTCTTCTTGCTTAAAAGATAAAATAAAGGAATCTGAAATTTTAAATGATGTGATGGGTAGCGATCATTGCCCAGTCACTTTGGAGTTATTATGAAAATTGAATTTGATAAAAAAGCAGAAGATTTATTTGAGAAGATTTGTCTTAGAAGAGACGATTCTTTGACCGCCTCTGATTTCTACAACGCGTTTCTTCAAGAAAATTATGCTGACTTGACTTCATTAGATTTAAAAACTATGTCAAAAGAGAATAGAATATCTCTTTCACAAGCCTATTTTTCTTCCTTACTTCAGGATATAGGTGCCACAATTTCTGACTTAGGTACTTCTTTGAGGAATAATAGATTGGAAATTGTGCATGAATTGGATTCTAAGACATATTCATGCAATGCTTATTTAAAGAATGTTAATCCTTTAAAAGCTAAACAAGGCAGTTTATCTTTGATAAAAAACACTTTCTTGCCATATGAAGGCTTTATTTATAAGGATGTTGAAGCTTCTAAAGAAGACTATTATTCTGAAATTAATCATCTAGGTTTTTTCTCTCAAGCTTTTGATTATTTAGAGTTGGTCGATAAAGAAAGAATTTGGATGAGTATCACTCCTTATGAGATTGAGACGATGAAATCTTCTATCGCTAAGGCAAAAGGTAAAGTTGTGACCTTCGGATTGGGATTGGGTTATTTCGCTTATATGTGTCTTCAAAAAGAAGATGTTGATGAAGTAACTGTTATTGATAATAATGAGACGATTATCAATCTTTTCAATAAGAATATTTATCCTTTCTTCAATCATAAAAATAAGTTTAATATTATTAAAGCTGATGCTTATTCATTCTTGAAATCTAAAGATATTCAAAAATATGATTATTTGTTCATCGATCTTTATCATGACGAAAATGACGGACTTCCTTTCTATTTGAATATGAAGAAAGAAATTCCATCTTCCTTAAATTATGATTTTTGGATTGAGAATTCATTTATTGTGTATATCAGAAGAATAATGATTGCTTTGATTGAAGAATGCTTGGATGGCTCTAAGGATTCGGATTATTTAAATCCAAAATCAATCGAGGACAAATTGTTCAGTGGAATTTATGATTTGACTAAAGATGTTGAATTGAAAGACAGTGACAGTTTGCTCGAATTCTTGTCCGATGATAACATCAGAAATATTGCTAAAAAGTGGTCTTTAGCCCTGTAAGCCTTTCCAGAAAAATGCTATAAAACCTCAATTTTATTCGATTTTCATTGCTTACATCTTATGAAAATGGTTGACACTCATTTTCATAGCTTTATAATATTTTAGAATATTATCGTTCATTCTAGCTTTATAAAGGAGGATTTTCAAAATTTATGGAAAACGAAAACATGAATGGTGGAAACAACAGCGGTATAAAGGAGAGAGTAACTATCTATGTAGTTGCCCAAGCAGCTGATGTTTCTTTGGCTACTGTTTCTCGTGTCATCAATCATCGCCCTAATGTCACAAAAGAAACAAGAGAGAAGGTAGAGGCAGCAATTGCTAGATTGGGTTATAGACCTAGTGCTTTGGCTCAAGGCTTGGCAAGATCCAAGACTACTAACATAGGTATTTTGATGCCTGACAACTTCTATGTTTATACTTCTAACATGCTCAATGGTATGGTCAAGGTTGCAAAGACCTATGGCTATCAGACAGACTTGTTCGTCACAGGACCTAACCAAAGCGATGCTATGAAGACAATTGAGAAATTGATTTCTTCTCATGTCGATGGAGCAGTCATCTACGATGATCAATTATCTACTGATGAAATCATGACTATTCAAAACTACAAGATTCCTTTGATCATCATCGGACACGAGATGAAAGGAAATGCTCTTGGATCGATAGTTATGGATTATAAAATTGCTTTGATTTCTTACTTGACAAAGCATTTTAATGAGAATACTGTAGAAGATATCGTCTTCTTGAAGAGTGAAGGAGATGGAATCTTGATGGAAGATCTTAGAGAGTCTGTAGCAAATTTCTGCAAAGACAAAAACATGAAGTTCTCCACACTTGATATCATAGATTCTTATAGCAGATTGTATGAAGAAAAGATGGGAGAGTTCATCGAACAAAACGGAAAGAAGGGACACTTCTTCATCGCTGCCCGTGACTCATTGGCAGCTGCTATCTGTAATTACTGCACAGATAACGGAATTTCCGTACCTGAAGATAATGAAGTAATGAGTATCATCGGAACAAAGTATTCTTCCATATGTCGTCCTCAAATCTCTTCAATGGATTTGGATATGGCTTGGGTTGGTCAAATCGCTATGCGTATGGTCACCAAACTTTTGGGAGATGGATTGGCTGAGGAAAATAAAGTTTGGAGATTCTCAACCAAAGTTATCGAACGTAATTCCACAAAGTAGAATTCTTCTAAATAATTGTTGTATAAATAGTTAATAGTCGCTTGTTTCTTTTTCCTCTTTATGCTAGAATTTTTGTGTTCTGAAAGGAACAGGCACTAAATCGTAAGATCTAGGGCGAGCCCAGTGTGGCTCGCCCTTTCATTTAGGAAGGAGGAATATGAAAAAAACAGCACTACAAAAAGTAGAAGAAATAGCTAAGAAAATAGCTGATGAGTTAGGCTATCAACTCTATGGTGTCAGAGCCTATATGGAAGATGGTACTGAGTTTTTGGAAGTCTCTGTCGATAAGGATTATGCGATAACACTAGATCAAATTACCGTGTATTCCGATGCTCTCTCCCTAAAACTCGATGAAGTTGAGGAACTTGATTCCCCTTACACTTTGGATGTCACAAGCCCCGGAGCCGAAAGAGATTTTCCTAAGGAAGATTTGGGAAAGGTAATAGGATATTATATCGGTGTCAAGGCTGACAATATGAAAGAAAAAGAAGTGTTTGGAACTTTGGAAAGTTACGATGGTACGACTGTGGAGCTTAAAACTTTCATCAAAGGAAGAAAGAAAGTTTATAAGATTCCTTATTCAGACATTAAAAATTGTCGTTTCGTCATCAAGGCCTGAACCTTGAACTTATTATTTAAAGGAAAAATTTAAAGGATTTGTATTATGGCAAGAACAAAGAAAAATGTTGAGACTGGCGATGGTACTTTTGATGTAAAAGCCTTCGCTAATGCGATGGTCGAATTGCATGACCAAGAGTCTCTTCCTATCGACAAAGTCAAGGAATTGTTGACTGAGTCAATGCTCAAGTCTTATAAGGACTGGTGGTGTATCAAGAATGGATTCAAGAACAACAAAGAGTTGAATAACTCTGCTGATTTGAAAGCCACCATTTATATCGATTGGGAAGGCGGAAAGTATCATATTTGTGATGCTTGGGAAATCGTTCCTACCGATGATGATATCGAAGACGATTTCTATCAAGTATCTTTGGAAAAAGCTCAAGAAAATGGAGTTCCTCAATTCAAGAAGGATATGGCTAATGCCAAATTGAAGGATGCCGCCAAAGTACGTGATACAGCAAAAACTTGGGAAAAGAAAGCTGATTTAGCTATCGACGAAAATGAAAAAGCCGCTTGTCTTAAAGCTAGAGACGACGAAATTGCTAAGGCTGAATCTATGGAGAAAGAAGCACATGATTTAGTCGATATCAAAGTCGGTGGTCTCTCCGAAGTCGAAATCGACAATAGAGAACTCGGTGTTCTTTATACACGTCGTGTCTACTCTGATTTCAGACAACGCATGAAGAAAGAGGCTATGGAAGCTTTGGACGAAAGTGTGAAGCAGATGATCGGCCACAATATCACCGGTGTCGTTCAATCAGTCGAAGGCGAAGCTGGTAGACTGAGAGTTGTAGCAGACTTTGGAAAAGCTTCTGGCGTTTTAGAAAAAATGGATTTGCTTGAATCCGATAATTTCCAAGAAGGACAACCTATCAAAGCTTTCTTGATTGGAACTATCAATAGAGAAGACGGCAAGCCTTCATTGCGTGTTTCACGTACAAGTGAAGGATACGTCAAGGCCTTATTCCAAAACGAAGTCCCCGAAGTAGCTGACGGTACAGTTGTCATCAAGAAGATTGCCCGTATGGCTGGAGTCAGAACAAAGATGATGGTCATGTCTACTCTTCCTAATGTATCTGCCACTGGAGCATTAGTCGGTCAAAATGCTAATCGTTCAAGAAATATCTTGGCAGAGTTAGGAAGAGAAACGGTCGATTTCTCCGAATACACTCAAGATAAGGTTTTAAACATTCTCAATGCTTTGAAACCAGCTGATATCGTAGGATTAAGATTCCCATCTGCAAACAATCCTTTAGATAACATCTATGCTATTTGTGCTAACGGAAATAAGAAAGTTGCAATTGGAAAAATGGGATGCAACGTAAGGCTTGCAGGAAAACTTATCGGCCACGATTTGAGGATTATGGAAGTCGATGAAGCTTTGGCAATGAATATTTCATATACTCCTGTCGCAACATTGATTGCAGAAGCAAATGCAAGACTCAAGAGATTAGAAGAAGCTAAGACTTCTAAGGAAGAAAATGAAGTTAATAGTTCTACTACTATTAATGAGCCTGTCGTTGAAGCACCTGTCGAAGCTCCTGTTGAAGAACAAATCGATAATGCACAAGCTGTTGAAGCCCCTGTTGCTGTTCCTGAAGAGGCCAAGGCTGCTGTAGATGCTTTGAAGCAAGCAGAAGAAGATGAGAAGGCAAAGGCTGTAGATGAACAAAATGTCAAACTCGGACTTCAATCTCAAAGAGAAGAGGAGCAAGGTATTTTGCCTGAAGAATACGCTATCGAAACTTCTAAGACTGTTGCACCTGATGAAGCTCATGTCGAAATCACTGGTCATGCTCGTAAGAGTATTGAAGATATCGAACATCAAATCGAGCGTGATCGTGAGAAGAGCAAAAACAAAGGCAACCGTAAGCCATGGACCTACAATAAGCCTAAGACTGATAAGAAGAAGGAAGAGCCTAAGAAAGAAACTCAGCCTGTTGAACAATCTAAAGTTCACATGGATATTTACACCGAGGATGAGCTTAAACAATTGGACAACGATCAATACGACGATGATAACAATGATTTCGATGACAGCGAAGAATACGATGACTATTATGACTCCATGTATGATGATGACGAGAAGAGAAGATAGTTTAATTAATTAGAATTTGTAAAAAACAATTTAATATTTTAGATTGCGTTTGTTTATTAAAAGGGGGTAAGGCATGAGTAAACAATCAAGAATGAAGAAAAAGAAAGAAGGTTATGTGCCTCGTGCGGCTCAAGAGCAGCACTTCAGTAAACCCAAAGGCAGTGGTGAAATCAAGAATGGAATCTTCGTCTACGAAGGTGATATCACGGTTGACCAGCTTGCCAAGAAGTTAGGATTGAATCCTTCTGAAATTGTAAAATCCTTCTTTTTGAAGGGAAAACTTCTCAATATTAATTCGGTTTTGGATGATGAATTGATTGCTGAGATTTGTATCGAACACGGAATTGATTTCCAAAGAAAAGAAATAGTAGATCCCTCCGACTTTAGCAAAGAAAACATTCAAGATGATCCTTCAACTTTAGTTGAAAGACCTCCTGTCATTGTCGTTATGGGACATGTCGACCATGGTAAGACAACTTTGATCGATAGAATTCGTCATTCTAGAGTCGCTGAAGGAGAAGCCGGTGGTATCACACAAGAAATTGGTGCTTACCAAAAGGAAGTGAAAGGAAAGAAAATCACTATCTTGGATACTCCGGGACACGAAGCTTTTACAGCTATGCGTGCTAGAGGTGCCAAGATTGGTGATGTTGCTATTTTGGTTGTAGCAGCTGATGATGGTGTCATGCCTCAAACAAAAGAGGCAGTAGATCACGCAAGAGCAGCTAATCTTCCTATTGTTGTTGCTGTCAACAAGTGTGATAAGCCCGGTGCTAATGCTGAAAAAGTTATGAGTGAGCTTGCAGGTATTAATTTAACACCTGAAGAATGGGGCGGTGATACTGTTTGTTGCAAGATTTCAGCAAAGAGTGGAAAGGGAATCGATGAACTGTTGGACAATGTCTTAACAGTGGCTGAATTGTTGGAACTCAAGGCAAATCCTAACAGATTGGCTGAAGGTTCAGTTATCGATGCTCAAATGGATAAAAGAGAAGGTGCCAAGGCAACATTGCTTGTTCGTAACGGAACTTTGCACATCGGTGATTTCCTAGTCGTCGGAAATGCTTATTGCAAAGTTAGAAGAATGATTAATGAATATGGAAAGCCAGTTAAAGAAGCCGGTCCTTCTACTCCTGTTGCTGTCTTGGGATTCTCTGAGGTTCCTACAGCAGGTGATATATTCAGAGCATTTTCAACTGATAAAGAAGCAAGAGATATTGCAAGTCAACGTCAGCAAAAGGCTTTGAGCAAGAATAGATCTCAAGGTTTTTCATTGGATACAGCTTTTGCCCAAATGAATAAGGATGAGGGTGAATCAACAATTAATTTGATTGTGAAGAGCGATACTCAAGGTACTTCTGAAGCTTTGAAGGATGCTTTGAGTAAGCTATCAGTTCCTTCTGTAAATTTGAAGCTTATACGCTGTGCTTCTGGAGAAGTCAGTGAAGGTGATGTAGTCTTAGCTGAAGCATCTCATGCTTCAATCATTACTTTCAACGTTCACGCTTCGACATTAGCTTCGGCTTTGGCCAAAGAGAAGAACATTGAAATAAGGCATTACGATGTTATTTATCATTTGACAGAAGACATAACCAAAGCTATGAAAGGCTTGCTCAAACCTATCTTTGTGGAAAAAGTCTATGGACATGGTGAGGTTCGTGCTATCTTCAAATCATCTAAAGCAGGTTTAATCGCTGGTGTCTATGTGACTGACGGAGTCTTGAAATCAAATTCACAAGTTAGAATCTTTAGAAAAGAAGAGTTGGTAGAAACATCAAAATTGACTTCTTTAAAGCATGTTAAAGATGATATCAAGGAAGCTAAAACTAAGACTGAATGTGGATTAACAATAGCAAGCAACTTTAAGATTGAAGAAGAAGATACTATTGAGTGCTTCGGCATGGAAGAGGAGAGACAAGATGGCTGATAAAAAAGGACGCATTGCACAGCTCGTTTTCAAAGATATTTCTGATATTATTCTCAATGATGAGTTCAAGTGTGATTTGACTTCCTTGGCCTGTATCAATGAGGTTAAAATGAATATCGACAATACAGTGGCAACTGTATTTGTTACACATTTGGATCCTAATAAAGTTGATGATTTGATGAAGTTCCTCGATGATAATCGTGGAAGAATTCGCTCTGCTTTAGCTAAGAGACTAGATATTTATAAAGTACCTCAAATCGTTTTCAAGAAGGACGATCTCTTCGATAAAGGGCAGAGAATAGATATGATCTTGGAAGAGGCTCAAAAGCCTGAGATGACTTTGAAGGATTTAGATAAGCCAAAGAAGCCTAGAAAGACGACTAAGAAAAAAACTACTAAGAAAGCTGTAGCAAGAAAAACTAAATAGCATATTAAGCCGCTCATTGCGGCTTTTTCTATAAAAGCACTTTTATATGAAAGCGTTCATATTTCCTATCATTTTAATTTTTATCAAATATAATAATGCCGAGTTTAAGGCGGATGCCACTTTTGTAGTGTAAACCCTTTCTCAGCTGATAATTATGTAGTAAAATTAAATTTAGCCCACAGGAGGAGTGTATATGGCAGAAGAAAAGATGATTAAAGGAACTGTCCTTTCTACTTCAGGTAGCAAGACTTTGGTCTTGGTCGATGGCAAGATGTATTATGTTCTTCGTAATCGTAAGAATGACTATGTTGGTCAAACATTGGAATTCAGCGAAAAAGATTCACTTCCAATGCCTTCTTACATGTTTGCTATCGCTGCTATGGCAGAACCTGATTTGGATTCAACATTGGATCAAATCAAGAATCGCTGGTACGGTAGATAGTATTTAATTTCATTTTAGAAAAGTGGCAGTTGCCACTTTTTTTGTTTGTTCTTTTTCTTTTTAGATAACCAATTTAGTAATTAGCCAATTTAAATATAATATATATAAATTTGATGTTTGGAGGATTTGATATGAGCCATGGATTATTGCTTATAGATAAGGAAGAAGGCGTTACATCTCGCGATGTCGATAATGAGATAAAAAGGAAATTTCATGTTAAATCCGTAGGACATTTAGGAACTTTAGATCCTTTTGCAACTGGATTATTAGTTATAGGATTAGGTGAAGGAACAAAAATGTTTTCTTATCTTAATGATGATAGGAAGACTTATATTGCGACGTTGAAATTGGGTGAGAAAACTGATACAGGCGATAAGACTGGAAAACTAATCGAAAGAATGAGTTTTAATAATCTTTCTAATGAAAAAATAATTGATGTATTAAATTCATTTAAAGGAATACAACTACAAATTCCACCTTCTTATTCAGCAAAACATATCGATGGCAAAAGGGCATACGATTTAGTTAGAGAAGGAAAGAAAGTAGTTTTAAAGCTTCAGAAAATTGAAATTTATTCTATCGAGTTGATAGAGTCTGAAAATGATATAGTTGTTTTTAAATGCGATGTATCAAAAGGTACATATATACGAACATTGGGAGAAGATATAGCTAAAAGACTTGGAACTGTCGGCCATTTGACTGGATTGAGAAGAGTTACAGTCGGTGATTTTGATGTTTCAAAAGCAAAGAAGATTAATGAAGTCAATGAGAATGATATCATTCCTGTGTATAAATCTATCAAAGAATCTAGTTTGTTTTTCGTCGATGAATCTAATGAAAAAATAATATTAAACGGAAATAAGTTTAAGAATGATAGTATTAAATCTAATTATTTCTTTAGCTTTAATAAAATAGGTAAACTCGTTAATTTCTATGAAAGAGATGGAGAAGAGTTTAAATGTCTTAGAGGATTTGGAATTAGCTATAAGAATGTCCCTGTATATAGACTTTCAACTTTAAATGAAATAAAAAATGATGGAAACGGAATTGCCTTAGCCATCGGTGAATTTGATTGTTTGCATAAAGGCCATTTAAATGTATTAGAAAAATTAAAAAAATCAAAGCTCAAGAAATATGTTTTGACTTTCAGCGATGATTTTAAAACAAGAATAAGAGGATCAAATCCTGATTTTATCATGTCTACAAACAATAAGGTTGATGATATAAAAAAGCTAGGATTCATCGATGGAATTATTGTTTTGGACTATGATGAAAACTTGGTTAAATTAAATCCAGATGAATTTATAGATAATATAATTAAACCTATCAATACAAAAGAAATATACATAGGGGCAGATTTTACTTTTGGATACAAAGGTATTGGCAAACCCACTGATTTCATCAGCCACGGTTTTAAAGTCGACATAGTCGACTTAATAACAGATAATAATTACAAGATTTCTACCACCTTGTGCAAATGCAAATTGAAAGATGGATTGCTTGAAGACTATGTTGATCTTTGTTCTCATTATTATTCTTTTGAAAGCACAGTATTGCATGGATTTAAAGAAGGTAGAAAGATTGGATTTCCTACCTTGAATATGTCTCCGTTAAATGGGCAAATCATCCCTAAGAATGGTGTATATAAAACTTATACAATTGTTGATGGAATTATGTATCATTCTATGACTAATATAGGAGTTCATCCGACAATTAACAAATTAGATAAACCTATTATAGAAACAACAATATTAGATAATTTTAACAAAGATGTTTATGGACAAAAAATTAGAATTATATTTGAAAGATCAATAAGAGAAGAAACAAAGTTTGATAGTATATTTGAATTAAAAAATCAATTAAAAATAGATGAAGATATTTGCTCTGAAGGAATATTAGATTTAAGTATTAGCGATTATCCTTTATTATAATTGCTGTTATTTATTCTATATATGTCATTATAACCGTGGATGTATTCATCGAAGGAAAACTCATCAATAGTCATTTCTTTAATCGTTTGATATCTACTCACTATTCTAGTTGCAACAAATAATAATGATTTTCTATTTTTAATCAGTTTATTTGCATTTTTCATGAATGATTTGTATTGATTCTTAGCTTCACTTAAATCATCTTTAAAGCCGGTTATTTCTTGATGATAAAAAGATAACATGCTTCTTTCCATATAATATTTTCTTTCTTCATCCGAAGCATCTTTTCTTTTTTCTAAAAACCTAACTCTAGTAAAATGATCATTCCATTCATACTCGAATAAAATATTTGATACTGCGATATCGAAATGAGCATTTTCTATTTCATATTTGTATCTGTTGTAATGATCAAAATACAAATCAACGTCGGGGTTTCCATAACGCATTCTTTTATATTTACTAGCCTTTTTATATAACTCATTATGCTTGTCCATTATTGGAATTATGTTTTTCATATATTCAGGTGCTGATATTATTCTATATTTTAAATAAAGTCTCTTTTTACAAATCAATTCATAATAACTGATTAGTTCATTTTCAGTTTTACCTTTATATCCATTCAAATATCCAAAGACCCATGTATTAGTATCCCAAAAACAACCATCCATATATAAGACTTCCTCATCTTTATAAATGTGATTGATTGGATTCTGGTTATCCTCGTATATTCCAAATGAAATGACCTTTAATGAACTCATGTATTAATTTTCCTTGTTTTAATTATAGTAATCAGTGAACAAATATCAAAGATTTAGTTAAATGTTAGAAATGAAAAAATCCATACATTTAAGTATGGATTTATTGATTTCTAACTGGTTGGAACAGTGAGATTTGAACTCACGACCCCTACCACCCCAAGGTAGTGCGCTACCAAGCTGCGCTATGTCCCAAGTGCAAGAGAGATTATACTACTATCTTTTTATAAAGCAAGCGTAAATTTACTTATTTTTCAAAAGAAAAGCCTTGGTTTGAGACTGCAATTATTCTCAGTTTCCTATACTAAAATTTTTAATACCTTAATTGTTGATGAACTTACTTTTTTTAATATGAAGTAGTGGTAAAATAAGAGCCTGAAAGCCCTATTTTCATAAGGAGAATCATTTTAATGAATAAAGTTATTGTTATAGCTGATTCCACAGCAGATTTAAGTCCTGAATTAGTGGAAAAGTATAAAGTTAGAGTTGTACCTCTTCATGTCACTTTTCCAAAGGAAGGAGTAGATTATTTAGATGGAGTAACTATCACACCTCAACAACTATATGATAAAGTCAAAGAATTAGGCGAAACACCTAAGAGTGGTGCAATCAATATTCAAGAATTCATTGATTACTTCAAGCCTTATATCGATGATGGATGCGACATTATATTTACAGGTATTGGATCCGGATTGTCTTCGACAATCAACAATGCAACTGTTGCATCAAGGGAATTCCCTGAAGGCAGAATTGAAATCGTCGATTCTCAAAATTTATCCACAGGTACAGGTCTTTTAGTTTTGAAGATGTGTGAACTTAGAGATAAAGGTTTGGATGTTCATGAGATTGCAGAAGAAGTTAGAAAGTTTGTTCCTTTAGTGAATTCAAAATTTTGCATCAATACATTGGATTATCTCTATAAAGGTGGAAGATGTAATTCGTTGACTAGATGGGCTTCATCTGTCTTTCAACTTCATCCAGTAATCGTCGTAAAGGACAATGGTATGTCTGTAGGAAAGGTTTTGATAGGAAAGTACGCAAAGGCTGTCGATGTTCAAATTCAAAAGTTCGTTAAAGATTTGCCCAATATGGATACATCTCATGTCTTCGTTACAGATTCAGATTGCATGAACGGTGAAGACAAACAAATTATTGATGCTTTATCGAAATACATTCCTCTTGAAAACATACATCATACTCATGCTGGATGTGTTGTATGTACGCATTGTGGACCTAAAACAATCGGAATTCTTTATATTCTAAAGACTGTTGAAAAGTAAAAAAATAGAACCTGCCAGACAGGTTCTATTTTATTTCTATTGAAAAGTTTTCTAGCTTTAAATAGATGATTGTTTTTATCAAAAGGTCAACTGCTCTTTCTTGGCTTATCTCACGCATATATAATCCATCTATCACTTTCAATGGATTTTTCGAGTTCTCATCTTGATAGAAATAAGCTTGAAGAAAGCCGTGTTTTTTAATCATCACTTCACGCATTACCCACTTGTTTTTGTTATAAAAGTATTGGATGAATTTTAGAAAAGCATCCCTAGGTGAGGAAACTTCAAATTTATCTTCACCTATATTTATTGAAAGAAGTTCTTCCTTCGAAAAGTCTATTCCAGGATTGAACTTTTTCTCGGCTAATGAAAATTGGCTTATCATTATTTGTCGATTACTTCACCAGGAATTTTTAATGATTGAATAGCCTTGGTGGTGATTGAATAAACAGGTGAAGGATTTAAGTTTCTTACTTGTTCACGTGTGGATTCAAGATTGAGGTAATCTCTAAGTGCGGTGCTCATTTCAGGGCAGGTAGGACGAATAGCGATAACGTTGTCGGGTATGACAACTTTTTGTCCAGGCTTGATTCTGAGAATAGAGACTCTATAATCAGCACTACCCTTAGTCTTTCTGTTGGTGATCAAGACATCGTAGTCTTGAGCGATATAATGCTTTACTTCACGATTTGAGCGAACATCTAATTCTCCACTAGGATAGGCAAATTCTTCTCCAGTGACATCTTGAGAAGAAAGATGCACATAGCTTCCCTCGTCTTCCTTGTTACGAGGAGGGGTCATTGTAGATTTTCCTTTGAATGGTTTTCCTACCACGAATCCGATGAAAGGTAGCGATCCATCTTCGTTAACTTGCATGCCGGTGGTCTTGGCATACTCCAATAAGGCTTCAGTGCCTTTGGCTTCGATTTTCATATCCATCTCTTTGTTTTCCTCTTCCATAATATTTTAATCCCCTTTCTTGAATCTTTCATAGAGATAATTCATAAATTCTGTTAATTTTCTTTCAAATTCATTGAAAGCGGTCGCAATTGACATCGAATAGTTAAGACAATCACGGCCAAGTTCTTCTTGTTTCGACAACTCCATCATAGGTAACCTTAAGTTTCCTAAGCTTCCTTTCGTCAACAGAAAGGAATTTTTACCACAACCCAGAAGGTTTAGTTCCTCTACCCCTATCCTACTTTGCAAATAGAATTTCAGATAGTTAGAATCTAGCTTCTTCTTATTGGGTCTCACGACCATGAAAGATCCAGTAGCTATAATTCTTTGAGGATTACCATTATATACGAAACACAGTGGTAATTTGTTAATTTCTTTTGAAAATGGGTATCCTGAGTTTACATTTCCACGGCTTTTGATAAGAATATCTCCATTTTTCAAAATATATTTATCCAGTTCTTCCTTTTCTTCCTCTGACAATGCAATAGTTGAACTCTCTTTTGAAATGCTAGTATTGCCATATGTCAAGTCATTAATTCTCAATACGCTATATCCATCAGTTCCTTTGGATAGATGATTTGAGATGAAATCATCAGTTAGCATATCCGTACCTCTGAATATATCATCAGTGACATCCTTGAGCAAAATTTCTTCTTTTTCTGACTCATCTGCAATCATCGTAGATGGATTCATCGCTTGAGATAGAAAAGACTTACTTTTTCCTGTGGCTTGTGATAGGATTTCATCGATAGGTAGGTAAATGTTCTTACGTCCTTTTTGTACGAACTGTCTAGCATCAACTTGAATCAAAGAATCCTTAGATCTTCTTCCATTCTTGAATATGACCATCACTGGAGCAGTTGAGTTCAAACTAGTCGATCCTTTAGGAAGCCTAATTATTGAAGCAATCAGGTTTTCTTTTATGATTGTTTCAACGATTTGTTTGTTTTTGGATGATGTCAAGGATTTTGAATTCGTGAACCAAATTCCTACGCCATCTTTATTCAAAGCAGAAATCATCTTTAAGGCGTAAACCCAATCGAGAGTATCGCATTGTTCAAGCTCTTTGGAATACTTGGAATTAGAAATTAATTCCTTATACTCCTTAAGTTTTTTAGTTTTGCTCCCCCACGGAATATCACCGATTACAACATCATAAGGTCCTTTTTCAAACTTTGTAGTAAGCAAGTCTTCACATTGATAATTGTTGAAGTCTTCATTATTTGCTAGGGCGTTGATTCTTGAAATAATGATTTTAGCTGGATCTGAATCGATTCCGTAGAACTCCATGTTCTCGTTCGACTTCTTATTGAGATACAGAAAGCTAGAAGTCAATCCATATCCACATCTTGCGTCAAAAACTTTGAAATTCTTTTTACCCGGTGAAAAAGCCCTGATAGCTTTGTCGATCAAGTCTAACTGTTGTTGTGTAGCAGGTTGAATTTCATCGCTTTGACTCGATCCTACATAAATCATTTCTCGAGTCAATGATTCTAAGCCTTTTTGAGATAAGCCTAAGAAATCCTTAATTGCTTTTTCTGACGGCCTTAAGAACTGCTGCCCCTTTGCAAATGAAGTACATCTTTTGAGGATGATTCTATCATCTTTAGGAATTGAATACTTACTTCCTAATTCATCTAAAGAAATCTTCATCGCATCAACTAAATCACTAAGGTTGTTTATTCCACTTTTTAATTCTCCGTTTGAATAATTCAATTGGATTCTTCTCATTAAGCTGAGATTAGCGATTTCCCGCCAACTAATCGGGTAATTCATAGCTAAGTTCTTAGCTACTTCCCTGACCTTATTTAAAAGGACAGGAGTAGAATTTGGCATAGCCGCGAGCATGATGGACATGTCGTTGAGACTATAGCTTTCATTTTCAGCATCGTATAGTCGCATACTCCCTCCTTTCGTGTGAGTATTATATTTGGTATTTTCTAAATGTCAATAAAAAGTTAACTCTAACTTTTTTATTTCTTTCTTATATTGCCTTCATATCTTATAATAACCTTAAATAAGGAGAACTGTTATGGATTTTACTGCATATATTGGAATAGCATTTAATTATTTGGATTATTTGAAACTAAAAGTTGCACCTGATGATAATGAACCTTATTTTGATGTATTCCTTAATGATTTGAATTATAGAGAACTAGATCAATTCAAATATAATTTGGAATTCTTAGAATTTACCCGTATGGAGCTCTCTCTTAAAGACGGTAATGATAATGAAGATGAACTAAATTACGATTACCTATATGATAAAACAATCCTATTATTGAATAGTTTCTTAAAGAAAAATGGTGACGAGGAATTAACTGAATATGTTCATTCTTTATTAAAACATGATCAAGACCTTTCTTTGTTTAAACAAATGACTGCTTTTTATTTTGCTTATCAGTCCTATAACATGTTGTATTGGTGTTTTTCACAAATTGGAATTTTGGAAATGGATTTAGATACAGCGTTTGCCGATAAATGGTCTTTAGATGAAGGATCGAATTGTGATACATACGTAAGTTGTTTTCTAAATGAACCAATATTTAGTTTTGAAGGATATGATTTTGCCAGTGCATTTATTTCTTCATTTGGAGATGATATATCAAAAAAGATGTTCAATAGGGTTCCTATAATTCTATGGAATCTATTATTTCCTCACAAAAATTTCTATATGCCCAGTGACGATGATGGATACATTTATTTTGATTTGGAGGCAGGAGATAGATTTGATAGAATTTCAAATGATGAATTAATATGTTTCATCGTAATGATTGCTTCGGGTAGGGAAGTTAGTTTTGATTATGAAGGAAATAATTATTCTTTCTACAATCGAACAAATAAACCAGGCTCAGATTTCACTTTATGCAAGAATGGCACTAAAATAGTCATCGATAAAAATTTGAATAAGCTTTTTATGAATCCATATATTGATGGTATGTATTTATATGAAATATTTGATGATATAACCAATGTAGTTATTTCAGAAAGAAGGAAAATTGAATATGAAAAGTGAGGAAGCAAAAGATTTAGCTAAAAGATTTCATAGATTGAGTCGATCCAAGACTGACTGGGTCAAAGAACATTCCGATTCAATGGTCGAGTCTGATGGAAGAGCTCATGTAAAAGTTGATCTTAGAAAAACAACAGCGTTAAATCTATATTCTGGTGGAACAAGAATCCATCCAGATATTTTAGAATTCATAGAAGATGAGGCTATTTATACTGAAGTAGAAAAGCCATTATCTATTGATTTCTATGTCGAAGAGAAAGATGCTAAGTTTGATAAGTTGCTGGCTAAAGAAGTAAAGAATCATTATTTGTTTAAGTTTTCAGAAACTAAGAAGCAAAAAAGTGATGTGGTCAAGAAGAGCTGGAATTTATTGCTAGCAGGTATTTTCTTTGTAATTGTATATATTTTGATGAGTTATTTCTCTAGGAACAGTGATAATATGTCGAGAAATGCTTCGCTATGGCTCTCGATTTTCTCGGAAGTTATCGATATTGTTTATTGGGTTTTCATTTGGGAGGCCGTTGATAAATTCTTCTTCGAGCAAAGAGAAGTTCAAAGGCAATTGTTCCGTCTTACTCAATTAGCCACTGCTGATATAAATTTTATCGCCAAAGGTAAATGGGAAGAGGAAAAGAAGAAATTCCATTCCATTGAAGAAGATAATAAGGAAGAAGCTGAAATCGACTAAAAAACTCGGAGTTGAGTGCTCCGAGTTTTTAATTATCTTTTACGCTGATTAAATCCAGTGAGAAGAATTTCAGCAAGTCTAGATCCTTTGAGGTTATCGACTTCATATATCAAAGTATCTAAATCGTTATAGTTTTCACCTATGGCCATAAATATAACTTTTAAGTCAGCTACTATTCCATAGTAGAGACCGAATAGATTGAATCCAATCTTGTCCATAGGAAATCTTCTTCTAAGGAATACGGCTGCATATAATCTAGCTAACCATTCAGCATAATCTCCGTCTTTGGTTAGAGTCGGGTTGCTGGCTTTGAAATAGTTAGTTACTGCTGTAGCTCTGAATTCAATGATGTCGTTTCCGTTAAATGTACCTCTATATAGATTTTGTAGTCGTGTTGAATAACGAGACCAGTTTTTCAAAGCTTCTTGCTCATAAGGTCTTATTGCTGCCATGAAATTGTTACCTAATTCAAGCATTGTTTCTCCAGGTACATCTTTCATTCTGACCCAGGATTGAACAATTTCTCTATCTGGTTCTCTATAGGAACTTTGTGTTTCTTCTTTGTTCTTTTGTTCTGCTATTTCTTCTTCAGCCAATTGATACCAGTATCCTGGAGTATGATCACTAGCCTTTTCTATTTTCTTAGCGACAACTTCAGAGTCTTCATCCTTTTTGACATCTCTCTTACCTTTGGCTAAGGCTAGTATTCCTTCATGTTCTGATACTTTTTGAAAGACCATCCTAGGAAATGATTCCTTTAAATCCTCATAAACTATGATATTGGAATAAAAAGCATTATCTTTAAATGTTTCTTTTTCTTCATTAGTCTTTACTATGCATCCACCGATGAATAAAATTCCACCGATGACCATGTTGTTTTCAATAAGACTTCTAATTAAAAGAATTCTATCTTCCTTATTCAATGAGACAAGTTTGTCAGTTATGAGGACAAACTTGAATTCTTTTCCATTTAATTTGGAAGAGACATCAGATGATAAATCGGCATCGATAACATCGATATCGTTTTGAAGGCTTTTTAAATCTGAATTATCGTTGTTATCTACGATTGTAATTTCATGATGCTTAGCCTCGATTAATTTATCGAAGCAATCAATTCTTCCTATCGAAAGAATTGAACCTTCTTTGTCATACGCATTTATAGTCTTTGTTATAGTTTCTATAACAGGAGAAAAAGCATTTTCGTTGTTATCCATAAATATCTTTTACCTTCTTTGTGTGTGTATATATTTTAATATAGGTTTTGAAAGCTAAAAATCAAAACGATTTGCATAGTTTCGGTTTTTGAGATTATAGTTTCTTTCTCAATTCAGCGATATTTCTACTTCTTTTATCTTTTTCGAAGAATTTCTTCATTTCACTCAGAGCTTTCTCGTATTTTCCATTTTCCCAAGGATAATAAAAATGTATCTTTTCCATTCCTTCAGGCATATATTCTATACGTGGCCAAAGATCTGGCCTATCGTACGGATATGTTGCATCTTTATTGAGACCGACTGGATGTAATCTCAAATATTCTGGAACATGTGTTGGATGTTGTTCGATGGCTTCCATCGCATTTTCAATAGCTAGACACGTGGATTTAGATTTTGGTGACAACGCTAAATCGATGACTGTAAATCCTAATGGAATAACAGCTTCTGGCATCCCTACTTCTCTTGCTACTTGGCATGCGTTATAACATCTATCCACAGCTTGAGGATTGCCTAATGCGACATCTTCATAAGCTGTCACCATCAATCTTCTAATCAGTCCCTCTAAATCTCCTCCTTGAAGCAATTTAGCCATATAGAACAATGCGGCATCAACCTCACTTCCTCTGATGGATTTTTGAAGTCCTGAAACAGTATCGTAATGCTCATCATCATCCTTGTCTGATAGAAAATTTGGGACCTTTCTTACCTTCTTTACATCTTCATCTGTTATTAGATGATTGCCGCTGTAATTCAAAGATAATGTTTCTAAAAGATTGTAGGCGAATCTTAAATCCCCTCCACTTAAATCTCCTATTAATTTCAATGCATTGTCGTCGAATTGTCTGGATGAATCTAATCCATCCGGTGATTTGATAGCACGCTTTAATCCTTCGACAATATCTTCGGATTCTAAAGGCTTTGTTTCAAGAATATGGACTCTACTCCTCAAAGCCGGGTTTAAAGATATGAATGGGTTTGCTGTTGTTGTTCCACAAAGGAAGAAGTCACCATCTTCCAAGAATGGAAGCAATAAATCTTGTTTGTCTTTAGGAAGTCTATGAATTTCATCGATAATTACTAGAGTAGGAAAGTTAGATTTGGCTTTTTCGAATCCCTTCATCATCTCTGCTTTTGTAGTCGTCACAGCATTCATTATCTGGAATTCTATCCCTAAATCATGTGCTAATGCTTGGGCTATAGTAGTTTTTCCAGTTCCGGATGGACCATAAAGAATCATAGAAACTAGTTTGTTGTTTTTAACACAGTTTGTTAAAAATCCATCATCCCCAATTAATACTTTTTGGCCTAAGACATCTTTAAGATGATTTGGCCTCATCCTATAAGCTAATGGTCTATCCATAGAAACCCTCCAATCTAGTGAGGTATTTACCTCCACATGTCTTATAATTTTATCATTGCTTTGGAGGTGAATAATGAGAATTGTTATACAAGAAGCAAAAAATGCTTCGGTAACTAGTGAAGGAACTCTTTGTGGCACTATAGGAAGTGGTGAAGTCTTGCTCGTAGGATTTGAACCTACCGATGATGAAAAAGTAGTTGATCTCATGATACAAAAACTTTTGAAACTTAGAATATTTGAAGATGAAAATGGAATGACTAATCTTTCCCTTGCTCAAAAAGGTGGCAGTATTTTAGCTGTAAGTCAATTCACCTTATATGCTGATATGAGACATGGGAATAGACCATCATTTACATCTTGCATGAAACCGGATGAAGCTAGAGTGTTATTTGATTATTTTAAAAAAGTATTGAAAGAACAATATTCTGATTGTGGTTTTGGAGTCTTTCAAACAGCTATGGAAGTTACTTTGACAAATGTTGGTCCGTTTACTATTCTCTTGGATTCGGATGAACTAGGAATTAAAGGAGATAAGATTATATGAAAGTGTTATTAGGATTCTCAGGTGGAGTCGATTCATCTACCGCTGCATATTTATTAATGCAGCAAGGATATGACGTCACTGGTTGTTTTATGCGTAATTGGGATTCTATAGCTAATAATGACATCAAAGGAAATCCCACATTAGGTGGCAGCAAATGTTCTCAGGAAATAGATTATGATTATGCTGTTAAGGCAGCTAAAGTTTTGAATCTACCACTCATAAGACATGATTTCATAGATTCCTATTGGAATGAAGTATTTACTGCTTTCATCAACGCTTATAAACAAGGTGTTACACCTAATCCTGATGTTTTTTGCAATAGATTTGTCAAGTTTGGAAAATTCTTAGAATTTGCAAGAGAGAATGGCTATGACATGATCGCCATGGGACATTACGCTAGGAAGGTTAATGTCAATGGAGTTGATTGTTTAGCTAAGCCTATCGATTTAAATAAAGATCAGACGTATTTTCTTTCGATGATAACTCCTGAGCAGATTCATTCTTGTCTGTTTCCAATGTGTGATATCACTAAGGTAGAAGCAAGAGAGATTGCAAAGAAATTAAACCTTCCAAATGCTACTAAACATGGCTCTACTGGTGTATGTTTCATCGGTGAGAGAAACTTTAAACCTTTCTTAGAAAATTATATTCAATCAAAGGAAGGTGACATCGTCGATGTTGTATCAAAAAGAGTGATTGGAAAACATGAAGGTGTTTCTTTCTATACAGTTGGGCAGCACAAAGGTTTAGGTGTTGGAGGTGTACAAGGTCTAGATGATGCACCATTCTTTGTCGTTGGTAAAGATATGAAAACAAATTGTCTGTATGTAGCACAAGAAGCTGGCAATAGAATTCGCTATTCCGTATCTTGCAATTTACTTTCATTTAATTGGATTGGTCCATCAAATTGGACTGACTTTAAAAATTGCAATTGCAAATTTAGATATAGGCAAAAAGATTTGCCTGTCCATTTGGAAGTGAATGATGATGGTACTCAAGCTGTGTTGACTTATCCTTCTTATGAATATATCGCTCCAGGACAAATAGCTTGTCTTTATTCTGATGATGGAATTTGTCTTGGTGGTGGAATTATCGACAAAATTCAAAGAGAAGATAAAAAAACTTAGGTTTTAAAATTTGATTTAGTTATTTTTACATTTATTTTCTTTATATATAAAGAGGTATTGAGGAGGTTCAAGATGAAAAAGAAAAATATATTATTCACAATGGGTTTGATCGGCGGACTTTCTTTTATGCTGAGTTCTTGTTTATTTCAACATAAAACTTATGAGCCTGGTGATACATCAAAAATAAATAATATAGTCAGCGTTGAAGATAGTGGACCAGGGAAAGCATTGAAAACCCAGGGTGGAACCACACTTCCTTCTAAAGGAAATCCAAATATATTGGTCGTACCTGTTCAATTTAAAGGCGAGCCTGAATTCTCTAATAATAATCTCTACAATATTAAGGAAACATTTTTTGGATCTAGTGATGATTTAGTTTGGGAATCTGTATCTAGTTTTTATGAAAAATCTTCATATGGTAAACTCAACATTGGTGGAATGGTTACTGATGTAGTTACAACTCAATATTCATATAGTTACTATAAGCAGATTATCAATTCATCTGATAGTAGTTCTAATAGTGGTATAAATTCTGTCATGACCAACATAATTGATACTGTCTATAGTTCATTAGCAGATACTTATGGCAGGCAATATCTAATGAGTAATTTCGATTCTAACAAAGACAATATTTTAGATGGTGTATGGATGGTTTATAACATTGAAGAAGATGAAACTGGCAAAAACGATTTGTTATGGGCATTTACAAGTTGGAATACTACTTCTAGTGCCCCAATCAGTGTTTATTGTTGGGCTTCATATGGCTTTATGCAAAAAGATGCTAGACTCAAAAAGAAGGATGCCCATACGTTTATTCATGAAACTGGTCACATGCTAGGATTGGAAGACTATTATGACACAGGGTATAGTCTTTCTCCTTTTGGAGGATTAGGAATGATGGACTACAACATCTTGGATTTGGATGTATATTCAAAATGGGCTTTAGGATGGATTGATCCTAAGACAATCACTAATTCAACTAAGTTAACTAACAAAGGCTTGACTGTGACTTTAAAGCCGTTTGAAAGTAGTGGTGATGCTTTGGTTGTCGGTCTTCCAAATAATAATGGTTGGTATGGAGAAGAATACATAATTTTGGAATACTATACCCCTACAGGATTGAATGAGCGTGATTCTCAATACGCATATGGATCTTATTCCCCGTTGTCGGGTTCTTCTTATCCTAAAGGATTTACTCATTCAGGCATTATTGCATATCATGTAGATTCTCGATATGGAATCTTTACTGCTTCATCTAAGGGATATTCTTTGTCGAGCTATGTATTGACTGAAAATGCACTTATGAATTCAAAAATTAATCCTAGGACTCAGTTCATCAACTCCTTGTATACCAACGAATCCGACAACAGTGGAAAACACGATTGTTATTTGATTTCAATTTATGATGCTTCAAATGGTTATGGTAACCTAGGTGCTAAAACTAGAATCTTAGGTGGGCAAAGTGTAACACCTGCTAACAACAATTATTTGTATCAAGAAGGTGATACATTAAAACCTGATACTTTGACTAAATATCAGCCTGTTCATCAAGATGGAAAGCAATTTGGAGTTGAGTTATCGTTCGGTGTTCAGGTTTCTGAATCAGCTTCAGTATCGATTACTTTAGCTTAGTACCACTTGGGTTTCCCAATTTCGTCTTCTTTAAATCCGTGGAAGTCATCCGCAACTGTTTCAAACTTGTCGATGGCTTCTTTTTCTTTTCCTTCTTTTATTAACTCTATTGTGGTAGACATCAATTTGAAGGCGTTATAAAGTTCAAAAGCAAGCCAAAATTCATCAGTTGGATGTCCTTGGGTGTATGAATCGATTATAGATTTGGCGAATTCAATATTTTCAAATCTTGTTATCACTCCTATGTTTTTGAAGTCATAGAAAGGATCGAAAGATGATATATCGCATGTATCGACGAAAAAGATTCTATCTGTAGGGCTGACCCACAGGATTTTTTCATCGAAATTACCATGTATATAAGTGATTGGTCTTGCAGTCATTACTTCTTTCATATGATTTAGAACAAAGCTGATCATATCTTGTTCATGTTTTAAATATAGACTTAAGTTGACATAATCGGAAAGGATATTCTTGAAAAGAACATCGTAATCTCCACTATCTGTCGGAACCAACGGTGATAGTGTATGTACAGAAGCTAAAAGATTTCCAGCTTTTCTTCCTAGTTCCTTAACTCTATTTAATGAGCAATTCTTATCTGTAATTACTTCATTCAATGGAATTCCTTTTGAATAAGAGGTCAACAATACTGCGGTATCATCTTCTTTTGTGACGAAATAAGGAATAGGAACTCCAGGTTCATTCAAACTCTTCAAATCGATTAATTCATCATACATCATTTTGAATCTATCATATCTAGAGATAGGACCGACTCTTTCAAATAGAAGGGTTCCATTCTTCAAGACTAAAAGATATTTTTTATCGTTTGATTTTCCTGTGGTTATAGGTTCGATTTTTTCAATATTTTTTAGAATACTTTCTATATCCATAATAAACAGCGGACCCCGTTTCTTTTGTTTAAATTATTATATATAATAATTTGAATTTTTTATTCAAATAAGTTTTATTGTTCTTTTTGGAGGTTTTTATGAATATTGGTTTTATCTCTCTTGGATGTGCTAAAAATCAGGTCGACTCTGAAGAAATTATTTCTTATCTTAAAAGAAATGGTGCTAATATGACACCTAACCCTGAATTAGCTGATGTTATTTGTATAAATACTTGTGCTTTTATTGAAGCGGCTAAAAAGGAAGCCATCGATACAATTCTTGAGATGTCTAAATATAAGAAGCCTATAGTCGTAATGGGCTGTCTCGCCCAAAGATATGGCAAGGAATTGGCAGAAGAATTGCCGGAAGTAAAACTATGGATTCCTTTTGGAAGTTATGATACCTTCGGTGAGCAATTCAAAAAAGCATTTCCTGAATTTATGGCTGAAGGAAAAATTGATCCAAACGATCGTGTTCTTCTTTCCCCTAAGTATGAAGCTTATCTTAGAATTGCAGAAGGCTGCAATGATTTCTGCACTTTTTGCGCTATTCCTTATATTCGTGGTAGATATCGCTCAGTTCCTTTTGAAACACTTCAAAAGCAGCTCGGCATTTTGGAACATGAGGATGTTAAGTCTTTGACAGTGATAGCTCAGGATACATCTATGTATGGTAGAGATATAGGAACGGATTTAACAACTCTAGTCAAAGAAATCTTAACTCATAAGAATTTTGAATTTGTCAAATTGATGTATCTATATCCTGATGAAATTCCCTCTTCACTCATCGATTTCTATGCTTCTGAACAACATTTAACTCCTTATTTTGATTTGCCTTTACAACACTCATCAAACAAAATCTTGAAGAGAATGAATAGACGCGGAACAAGAGAAAGTTATATAAAATTGCTCAACGAAGTCAAAGCTAAAGTTCCTAATATTGTTTTGCGTACTACTATGATGGTAGGATTCCCAGGCGAAACCGATGAAGACTTCAACGATTTGCTGGATTTCATTAAAGAAATGAGATTTGATCATCTCGGTGCCTTTATTTACAACCGTGAGGAAGGAACACCTGCTTATAGATTTAAAGATCAAGTTCCTGCAAATATCAAACGCAAACGTTATAACGAATTGATGAAGACTCAAGCTAAGATTTCATATGAGTTGAACAAAGCAAGAATAGGAAAGAAATACAAGGTTTTGATTTCAGACTATGATCCTAAAAATTTTGCTTATAATGGAATCAGCGAGCTTTACGCTCCTGATGACATCGATGGAAGAATGTATATCTTCTCTGAGGAGCCTTTGAATCGTGGAGATTTAGTCGAAGTTGAGATTGTCAATGCATCGATCTATGATTTGGACGCTAAAGTTGTTGGAATAATTAAGAGAGCTGATTAGTCTTTTTGTGGGTTTCTTTTATGAGAAATCCACTCTTTATTTTATAATTGAATTAGTAAGTGAGGCGTCTATGGATTAGAGATGTTTATTAATGTAATTCTTTTATATATTTATGTTGGATTAGTTAGTTTTGAGAAGAGGAAATATTAATGATTTTTGGGAAAAATATAAATAAATACTACAGCAAGTACTGGTACTTGTTTGTTTTAGGCTTTTTCTTTTTGATAGTTGTAGATATTTTTCAATTATTCATTCCAATGATAATCGGTCAAATGATTACGGCATTAGGTGATGACATTGATAGTTTTATCTCGATGGAACTGAGTTTCTTAAACGGTTGGTTTAAGTTTGACTTAGGTTATGTATTGTTAGTCATCGGAATTATAACTATCGTTATGTTTGTTGGACGAATCGGATGGAGAATGAGTCTTAATACGATATCGAGAAATGTCGAATGCGATATGAGAAGTGAGATGTTTGCTCATGTAGAAGAACTATCAGTATCTTGGTTTTCCAAAGAAAAAGTCGGCGGTTTGATGGCTTATTTCACCAATGATTTGGAAGATATAAAAATGTGTTTTCAACAAGGACTTATCTATTTGGCTGATATTATTTTTTTAGGATCAGGTGCTTTGTTATTTATGTTTACGACTCACTGGGCATTGGCTTTAGTATGTATGATACCTGTCGTGGCCATGGGTGTTTCGATGTATTTAATTATGAAAGGTGAGACAGGCTTATGGAATGATGTGTCTCAATCCTTTCAAGACTTGTCGGATATGACACAAGAATCCATATCTGGTTTATCTGTAATTAAAGCCTTCGTTAGAGAAGGAAGAGAGATGAAACGTTTCTCTGACTTAAATGGAAAGAATAAATTGGCTAGTATAAAGTATTATCGATTCTCTCAAAAATTTGGTAACTGTTGGATAAATATTTTAATTTATTCGACTGTATCAGTGATTCTGTTGGTCGGTGGCTATTTTGCTTTTGCTCCTTCCCTTCAAATTCCTGGCATTCCCGCTAATGCTATGTCGACCCCTTCACAAGCTGCTGGAACATTAGCTTCGTTTTTGGGTTATTTTGATTCCTTGATTTGGCCTTTACAAGCCATCACAATGCTTATCGAATTGATGAGTAAAGGAAAAGCTGCTTTGAATAGAGTCGATAGACTTTATGATGCACCTATAGATATTGTCGATTCAAAAGAATTATCTTCAGGAAGTAAAGTTAAAGGATTGTTAGAGTTTAATAATTTCAGTTTTTCATATCCTGATGAACCTGAAAAGAAGGTTCTTTCCGGTATTTCTTTTAGTATCAAACCTGGTGAATCTTTAGGAATTGTTGGAAGAACTGGTGCTGGAAAAAGTGCCTTAGTAAGTTCTTTATTAAAACTTTATAACATTCCTAGAGGAATGATTTCAATCGATGGAAAAGATATAAATGATTGGTACGGAAAAGATTTAAGAGATTCGATAGGCTTTGTTTCTCAAGAAGCTTTCTTGTTTTCGGATACTATAAAAGGAAACATTATATATGGTAAATCTGATGCTACCATGGATGAAATCAGAACAGCGACTAAGTTCGCTGATGTCGATAGTAATATCATGGAAATGCCCGATAAATACGAAACTATAGTTGGAGAAAGGGGAAAGACGGTTTCGGGTGGACAAAGGCAAAGAATTTCTATGGCTAGAGCTGTATTAAGAAATCCTTCTGTTTTAATTTTAGATGATTCAGTATCAGCTGTAGATGCTTTGACTGAGAAAGAAATATTAGCAAATATTAAGTCTCAAACTGATAGAACTACAATAGTGATATCTTCGCGATTATCAGCTATAGAAAACTTGGACCATATATTAGTTTTAGACATGGGACAAATGGTTGGATTTGGAACTCATAATGAGCTGTTGAAATCCTGTTCTATTTATCAAAAACTATATGAGCTTCAAATGCTAGAAAAGGAGATTCGATAATTATGGATGACCAAGAGCTTTTAAACAATAAAGAACAAGTTGTCGATAATGACGATGGCCTTAAAGAAATGCAAAAAGCCTTAAAGGCTCAAGCTGATTTTGAAAATGCATTGGATAGTGGGTCTTTGAGAATGAAAGATTTTGCTGTCTTAAAAGAATTCTTTAAATATCTAAAGCCTTATCTAGGAAAATTCTTATTTGGTTTATCGTTGGATATTATCATTACTTTTTTCTTTGTGATAATGCCCAAAATCTATGGCGAGCTAATCAATTATTTCAATGGTGAAAGTACCATTGTTCAATTAGTTGATGGTAAGTTGAATTATGGCGTAATAGCAGGTTTTGCTGCTGTATATATCTTTAGTGCTGCAATTGCAGTTATCTGCATGTATTACAATGGTTTGATTTTGTATGTGACAGGTCAATATGTTGTACACGATATTAGAAAAGATTTGTTCGAGCATGTCGAATCATTATCGATGGCTCAAATCAATGCCATGCCTGCGGGTAAATTTGTTACTCGTATCACTAATGATTGCAGGGGTTTGTCGAACTTCTTTACGGAACTTATAGTTATGTTCTTCAGAGATATTTTAAATATCATAATGATTTTGATCATATCTATATTGTTGAGTTGGCAGTTATCATTGATCTTCATTTGTTTCTTGCCAATCATTTTCTTTTTGTCCTATATTTTTAGGAAATATTCTAAGAAATATTTTAGACAACAATGGAGACTTAGATCGGATATTAATGGATTCCTATCAGAGAATTTCTCCGGAATTAGAACTGTCAAAATCTTCGATAAAGAGAAGACTATGGTAAAAAGATTTGACGAGAAGAACGAAGAACTTAGACATGTTTATAAGAAGCAAATGTACATTATGTCATTTTATAGACCTTTGATATTTTTGCTCCAAATGGTGGCGGTCATCTTGGTTCTATATTTTGGAATTGTTTTACTTCAAAATGGCGCTATTCTTACTGTAAGTGGTGTATTTAAATCTGGTGACTTATATACTTTCTATAGCTATACAAACCAATTCTTTGGACCTGTTCAGGATATGGCTGAATTGATAAATTCAGTTCAATCCGTCTTAACATCCGCTGAAAGGGTCTCTGCCTTGATGAACGTTAAACCATCTGTTTCAGATTCCATGGGAGCAAAGAAAGTTGAAGAATTCTTTCCTAACAATCCTAAGGGGGAGTATGTTGAATACTTCGAATCAGATTATAAAGAAAAGAGTTTATTAAAACCTGAAAGTTTGAAGGATAAGGAATTCGTCAATCGGAGTGTTGAATCTAAAAAGAAGAATTACACTAGGATGAAAGGAGATATCACTTTCGATCATGTTTGGTTTGCGTATGTGGGTAAAGAGTGGGTTTTAAAGGATGTTTCATTCCATATAAATGCCGGTGAAACAGCTGCATTTGTTGGATCTACTGGAGCAGGTAAATCGACTATCATCGGATTAATAGTTAGGAATATGATTCCTCAAAAAGGACATATCTATCTAGATGGTATTGATATCAATGCCTTAAAAATTGAAGATATTAGGAGGAATGTATCTCAGATGCTTCAAGAAGTATTCTTGTTCTCCGGTACAATAGCAGACAATATAGATTTGTTTGATGAAAATCCAAATATTGATAAGCTGAATAATGCAATCGAGATGGTCGGTGCAAGAAAATTTATTGACTCTTTGGATGATGGAATAAATTCTGAAGTTAGAGAAAGAGGTGTTAATTTCTCGATAGGTCAAAGGCAATTGATTTCTTTCGCTAGAGCAATCTATGCTGATCCGTCATTTATGGTACTGGATGAAGCTACTGCTAATATAGATACAGAAACTGAAAATATTATTCAAGATTCGTTGAAGAGAATGAGAACATTAGGTACTATGGTGATAGTGGCTCATAGGCTCTCCACAATTCAAGATGCAGATCACATTTATGTCATAGATCATGGTGTTGTTGTAGAAGATGGAAATCATGATTCTCTATTGAAAAAACACGGGCTTTATTATTCCATGTATAGACTTCAAAATTTGGAGAAGGATTTAAATCATCAAAATTAGATATTCAAAAAAACAAATAAGAAAAATAAAACCGCAGTCTTTTATGGCTGCGGCTTTATTTTATTATTCTTTATATGCTTCAATTATTTGTTTTTGTAAAGCCTCTGGAACCTGTTTGTAAGAATCAAACTCTAGGTTGAAGAATCCTGTTCCTTTAGTCATCGATTTCAATTCGTTTGCGTATTCCAATAGCTCTGCTTCAGGCACTAAGGCTTGGATTTCTAGATAGCCTGTCTGGGATTCAGCTGTGTTCAAAATTCTTCCTCTTCTCTTCGATAAATCGCCTAATATAGTTCCTAGGAATTCATCGTTAATATGAATTTCTATTTTGTCATAAGGCTCCAAAATAATAGGATTTGCTTTATCATAAGCTTCTCTAAAGGCTAAGATTGCGGCACTCTTGAAGGCCATTTCATTGCTATCTACAGAATGCTGTTTACCATCTAATAATGTTGCTTTTACATTGATTACAGGTGCATGTATTAAGGAGCCTTTTTCCATTGCTTCAAGAAATCCTTTTTCTACTGCTGGGAAATAGCCTTTATCGATATGTCCACCGAATACTTCGCTTGCAAATGAGGTTTCCTTAGCCGGCTCAAATCTCATTTGAACCACACCGTAATATCCACTACCGCCGGTTTGTTTAACATATCTTCCCTCAGCTTCACTAGCCTTGGTTATTGTTTCACGATACGCTATTTTAATCGGCTCTTCGTGGAATTTTATAGCATATTCTTCAGTCAATCTTGATAAGACATATAACAAGTGTGTCTTTGATAGTCCTCCTATTAATACTTGTCCTGTCGTTTCATCTTTCTTGAATCCAATAGTTGGATCTTCCAACATCAATTTTTGAACTGATACAAATAATTTGTCGGAATCTTTCTTTGTATCTGCAACTATCGCTTTGTAATAAGTGGGAGTCGGATATTTAGGGACATCGAATTCTATAGGGTTGTCAATTGAAGATAGTGTGTACCCAAGCTTGATATCTTCTAATCTAGTTGTAGCACCCAAATCTCCAGCACCGATTTCATCGACAGGAATTAGTTTTTCTCCTACGACATGGAATAAAGAATTAATTTTATATTCTTTGTTATTATTCAGACAGAACAATTTATCATTTAAATGAATTATTCCTGATTGAACTTTGAAAGTCGATATGACACCTTGATAGGAGTTGTATGAGTTGGAGAATATTTGTAATGAAGGATTTCCGTCTAATGTCGTTTTGACTTCTATAGGCATTTCTTCTTTATCTTTTGCTTCAATAGGCTTTAGGTCTGTTGGTGAAGGAAGATAATCTATGAGCATCTCAGATAAAGTGTTCATTCCTATGTTCTTTAAAGAAGAACCTACCAAGATAGGATATAACTCTCCTTTTAATACACCTTCTCTTAATCCAAATTTAATTTCTTCTTTGGTTAAAGGCTCACCGGAGAAGAATTTTTCCAATAACTCATCGTTGATTCCAGCTACATCTTCGCACAACCTGTTGTGAAGCTCGAAAATAATCTTTTTCTTGTCATCATAGATGATGTCGTCTTCACAAGTTTTCTTCAGCTCGTTATATTTTCTAGCTTTTAGTTCTACTACATTGATATATCCATCAAAGTTTTCTTCCTTACCTACAGGATAAGAGAAAGGAACACATTTCTTTGCATCGAGTTTATCTTTTATCTCTTCAAATAAGTTGTTGAAGTTTACTTCTTCCTTATCCATCTTGTTTAAAAAGATGAACATAGGAATTCCTCTTCTCTTCAAAAGCTTGAAAGCTTTGATTGTTCCGTTTTGAACACCTTTGGATGCATCTATTACAAGAATTGCACCTTTGACTAATTTAGTAAGACCAATGGTCTCAAAAATAAAATCGTCATTTCCTGGTAAATCGATAAGATTGATTCTATATCCATTTCTTTCTATAGGCACTATCGCAGACTTTAAAGAAGTCTGTTTTTCTTTTTCTTTAGGAAGAAAATCGGAAAGAGTGTTCTTCTTTTCAATACTTCCTTTGGCAGATATTAGGCCGTTGATATAAGCCATCGATTCTATCAAGGAAGTTTTTCCACTTCCTTGATGACCTACCACCATCACATTTCTAATATTTTCGGGTTTATATTCCATAGGTTTCCTCCTTTATTATGTGAAACCGCTTACACATAATTTAGTATATTTCTTTTATAAATAAAAGACTTTTTATTTAAAAACTAATTAGAATCATTAAAATTTTTGCTATGTCGAGGTCGATTAGAAAAGTTTTTTTAAAAAAATGAAAATAATACTTGCAAAGTTAATTCAACTATGGTTTAATTACTACCGCTGTCGAGATGGATCTGTGGTGTAGTGGTCCAACATGTCTCCCTGTCACGGAGAAGATCGAGGGTTCGAATCCCTCCAGATCCGCCAGTTATGCAGACGTAGTTCAGTGGTAGAACCTCAGCCTTCCAAGCTGATTATGCGAGTTCGATTCTCGTCGTCTGCTCCACTGAGTTATAGATAATCCAGGTTCATCCTGGATTTTTTTGTTTCTATGGAAGTTATAATATGCAACTTTTAAAGAGGCTTTTATGGAAAAGAAAAAATGTAAGCGTTAAAGATATCCACTCTTGACGATTCGAACTCGCGAACCGCAA